>Ga0156174_1049_pt1 | contig 221770 bp, 175 predicted proteins | sample RifCSPlowO2_12_FD_107827 | JGI IMG/M metagenome (GOLD analysis project Ga0156174, IMG submission 107827) | Bacteroidetes bacterium RIFCSPLOWO2_12_FULL_35_15
GAACGATGGGAACTTAATTCGTCTGAAACAACATAGGTCATTCCTTTTGATGAATGGATTTTTTCTCCGGTTTGTAATTCGGTAATAAATTCACCTTCTAAACAATGAACGATATGTCCTTTTTGGCACCAATGGTCAGCCATGTAGCCCGTACTATATTCTACGACCCGAATTCGTAAACCGGGAAGTTGAATGGTTTGCCAAAATGCAAGTCCTTTTTCACCTTTGTATTCTATTTTGGGAATGTTTTCCCAATTGATGGTTTGGAAGGGAATGTTTTCTGAATTCATGATTTATTTGATTTGAAGAATTTGCTAAAATAGTATTTAAAATAAATGAATTGCTATCACATAACAAAATGCTGTCGAATAGCTTATCCATTAAGCCTTAGTAGCGATGGTCGATTCTTCAGTGATACTAAAGTAGTAGTAATTTCGATTTCTTTTTATTCTTCTTTTTGACTATGATGTGCAATTAAGATTTGTAAAACGGTTTAGTAAAAGTCATTTTAAAAAATGAAGAATCAAATTTTTTATTCGCGTAAAATAGAAATGCCCCACAAATTGTGAGGCATTTTAACTTTTTTAATCCGCCTGTAAAAACGGATACCTGTAATCTGTTGGTGGCACAAATGTTTCTTTAATTGTACGAGGTGAAACCCAACGTAATAAATTAATCATGGCACCTGCTTTATCATTTGTTCCTGAACCACGGGCTCCACCAAATGGCTGCTGACCTACAACTGCTCCGGTACATTTATCATTGATATAAAAATTACCGGCTGCATTGCGTAATTGTTTTGTTGCATGTTCTATGGCATAACGATCTTGTGCTATAATTGCGCCTGTTAATGCATAAATAGAAGTAGTGTCAAGAATTTTTAAAGTTTCATCAAATTTTTCTGCATCGTAAACATGTAATGTTAAAACTGGTCCGAATAACTCTTCGCACATGGTAACATATTTCGGATCCTTAGCAACAATGATTGTTGGCTCAATAAAATATCCTTTTGACTTATCATAATTACCACCTGCAATAATTTCTACATTTTTATCTGCCTTTGCAGCATCAATATATTTTGCCAGCTTATCAAATGATTTTTCATCAATTACGGCATTAATGAAATTGGTAAAATCTTCTGTTGGCCCCATTTTGAATGATTTCAGATCTGCCTGGACCTGAGCTTTTACTTCTTCCCAAATGTTGGAAGGAACATAAGCACGTGAAGCAGCCGAACATTTTTGTCCCTGGTATTCAAACGCACCGCGACTTATCGCTGTTGCAACAATTTTTGGGTCAGCTGATTTATGAGCCATGATGAAATCTTTTCCACCTGTTTCACCAACAATCCGCGGATAAGTTTTAAACTTATGAATATTGTTGCCAATAGTTTTCCAGATATTTTGGAACACTTCAGTAGAACCAGTAAAATGAATTCCTGCAAAATCAGGATGAGAGAAAATAACTTCAGCAGCATCCGGCCCGGAAGGATAAATTAAATTTATAACGCCATCTGGAACTCCTGCTTTCATAAATATTTCCATCAATACATTGGCGGCATAAACCTGGGTGTTGGATGGTTTCCAAACCACTACATTGCCCATCATGGCGCATGATGTCGGCAGGTTACCTGCAATAGCCGTGAAATTAAATGGAGTTAATGCATAAATAAAACCTTCTAATGGTCGCTGTTCTACACGGTTCCAAACACCAAAACCGGTTCCTGCAACAGGTGGTTGTTGTTTGTAAATTTCTGTCATGTATAACACATTGAAACGCAAAAAATCTATGATCTCACAAGCGCTGTCAATCTCCGCCTGAAAAGCATTTTTTGATTGTCCCAACATGGTTGCTGCATTTAATTTTGCACGGTAAGGGCCTGCAATTAATTCAGCAGCTTTTAAAAATATACTCGCACGATGCTCCCAGGCTAATGCTTCCCATTTTGGTTTTGCAGCTAATGCCGCATCAATGGCTTGTTTCACATGTTCTTTATTGCTTTTATGGAAATGTCCCAATGTATGTTTGTGATCATGAGGCGGAGCAATTCGGACTTTTTCATTGCTTCGAACTTCTTTTCCGCCAATATACATGGGGATATCTAATTCTTTTGAACGTAATTCTTTAAGCATTGCTTGTGTTGCAATTCGCTCAGGGCTTCCCGGAGCATAGTTTTTAATGGGTTCGTTCACCGGTACGGGAACAGTATAAAATCCTTTTGGCATAGGTAGAGAAATTATAGATTATGAATGTTGAATTATAAATTTTTGAGAAGCAAATATAGGAAAAATGTGCTTAGAGCGGTGTATGATAGAACGCAGGTTTTTATGATCTTTAAGATCCAAATGGCATATTATCATTAAAAATGGGATGCTTTATAATTTAAAAATAAGTAAAATCTTTTTTTATCTTAACAATCATAAAAATCAGCGTACCATTTTCTTTTTTTTCTGTACCCAAATTACCCAACACGTTTCTGAACAACACTTTCGATTTGTTCAAACAAAAGTTGTGGGGTGGCAGTGCGCCATGCAATGTTATTTAAGTTGCCTCCCGAGACAATGTAATAATCAATATTTGCTTGTTGAAATTCTTTTAAAACATGTTCTCTGAAGTTCAGAAAAGCGATCCATCCATCTTCCACCTCATCAAACCATTCTTCATAATAACAATCATCGGAAGCATGAAAATTCAATACGTTTTCGCCTATTATAATAAACTTATTTATACCATATTCCATGAGACGTTCGATGATATCACGTTTTAAAATCATAATATCATTGTTAATGCAATCGTTCCATTCGCCTATCAATTCTATGATGGCAAACTTTTGATCATAATCAACAACTAAAATTTTCAGGTATAAGGTAGGGGAGTCAATATCATCCCATTGGGGATGGATCAGGTAATTGTAAATAGCATTTGTATATTCAAACTCGCTATACTCACGACCATAAAATGGAGATCGCTCATCTTCAGAAGCTATATAAAAATGCCGCCAGTTGTAATATGGTTCAAGATCTTGCAAAATCTGATTTTTTTCGAAAAAATAAGTATTTTACAAATTTACGAATCTATCTCCAATTTAAGTATTCATAAAGGCACCATTTAATTTGTCCAAATAGTATTTTATTTACTTCTGTAAAAAAGTTTGTATAAAAAAACCACTAAACTTTAGTTTAGTGGCTTCAAATATTGTTTTTTGTATTTACATTTTCATAGCCGGCTCTTTGAATTTAGCCGGGAATTGTTTAATGATACCATCAGTAAGCATATCAGACATTTTAAGAATTTGATCATTAACCTTATCAAAAGCTATAACATCAGCATCATAATTTTTTGTTAATCTGGCAACGGCTTCGTTGGTTGTCATAGTCAAATGTTCATGCATCATCATTTTCATTTCTTCCGGTTTCCAGTTCGGATTTGCTTTGCTTAAAAAAGCAGCAATATCATCTGCATTTTGAATCCACTTTTTATTAGCTTCACCGGCAGCTTTGGTATTTCCCATTTTATTAGCTTTTAAAAATTCTGCTGCTAAAGCAATATGGACATGTAACAAGGCAGTTAATTCTCTTCCGGCTTTTTCTCCATAATAAGGTTTAATAGCGTTACCAATATCATCCTGGTTTTTCATTAAGCGTTTCACAGCCTGATCTGTTCCCGGCAAATTATCCATGATATTGAAAATAACATTTCGGGTCCAAACAACATGGTCATCCCAATATCTTCGCATATTTGTTTTCAATTCAACAGCTGCCATGCTCATCGACATTGCTTTTTCTGTAGAAGATGCTGATCCTGAAATTGAAGCATCAACAGTTGCTATTGAATTAAGTTCTTTTGATTCACCGCTGGATGTGCAGCCTGAAAAAATTACAGGGACAAGAAAGGATATTGTCGCTATAGAAATCATTTTGTTAATTGTTTTCATGTTAATTTTTTTTAAAATAATTTTTAAATTTTTTTATAACCTGTTTTTAATTAAAATATGTACAAAATAACAACGGATTTGATTTTTATAAAATGATTGTTGTCAATGCTTAAGTTGAGAATAATCAAGTCATTCCTAGCTTTAGTTTTATAAATAATTATAGAGTAATACGAATTCTAAATATATTATAGTCCGAAATTTAGCCCAACACACTTCTCGACTCCGCAACCATTGACGTGTTTTATAATTGGCTCTATTTCAATTATTTAATTTGCCCCCTTCTCCAAAGGAGTCCTTCGGACAAAGGGGGACATAATCCTGTAGGCAATGAAATAGACGTCATTTTATATTGCTTTTTTTGAAAAAAAATTACCCCTCGAAATTGACAGCGCTGGTGTCAATTCGAGCGGAGTCGAGAAACGAGCGAGGCAATTTAAATTGGACTAGTTTATACTGGTAAATGGTATAACAGAGGTTCCAAGGAGTCGATTTTGACCGAAACCATTGTTAATATTACAAGTTTGTTTTCTTGTATGGATAATTCAAATGAATAAGAGAAAGGGTACGTTTATGTAATTCTTCAGGCTGGAGATGACTCCAATCGTTCATGGATAAAATAAAAGAAGATTAATTATGAAAAAAATCAATTGAAGTGTCGCACTATTATAATGCCGGAGAAGGAGGGAATAATTATTTTTTATAATTTTCAACTGCTTTTCTGACACTTCCAGATTTCAATAATAATTCCTGTGCTTTTTTATAAGAAATTTTTAATTCATCTGAAACCATTTTTGTTCCTCGGTCAACAAGTTTGTTATTACTGAGTTTCATGTCCACCATTTTGTTTCCCTTTACTCTTCCCATTTGAATCATTACAGAAGTAGAAATCATATTTAGTATTAACTTTTGTGCTGTTCCTGATTTCATTCGTGTGCTACCGGTAACAAATTCAGGACCAACAATGACTTCAATTTTATGTTTTGAAACCTTGGCAACATTGCTGCCTTTATTACAAACAATACAAGCGGTTAAAATATTGTTTTTGTTGCATTGCTCCAATGCTCCAATAACATATGGAGTTGAGCCGGATGCTGCAATTCCTATAACTACATCTTTTGGGTTTATTTTATTTTGTTGAAGATCTTTCCAACCTTGTTGAGTATCATCTTCCGCAAATTCAACCGCTTTGCGGATAGCTTTATCTCCACCTGCAATTAAGCCTATTACCAAACCTTGTGGAACTCCAAATGTTGGCGGACATTCACTTGCATCCACAATCCCCAATCGTCCACTAGTGCCTGCTCCGATATAAAATAAACGACCACCTTGTTTCATTTGTTTTACAATTACAGTCACCAGCTTTTCAATTTTTGGAATTATTTTTTCGATTATTAATGGAACTGTTTTGTCTTCATTATTAATATTAACAAGCAATTCCTTAACACTCATTTTTTCAAGTGCATTGTATTTTGAATTTGATTCGGTCGTTTTTTTCATTAGTAGTTTATTTTATCATGATGTACAATAAAAAAAACAGAATACATACAGCACATATTATTGTGGTTATAGTAAAGCCTAAGTCTGTTCTTTTAATTTTTTATGCTTTGAATAATAATACTCAATTATTGAAATAAGGGTCATTAGACAAAGGTGTGAAGGTACTCCGAAAAGAAAAACAAAGAGCATATTTGTAAAGGAGGCACTTTTTAAGGTGATATAAAATATAATAACTCCAATTACTAAGAATGCTAAAGCAACAAAAAGAAACCAATTAAATACATTATATCTTGTCTTCATTCCTCAATAACCAATTTATAGTGCGGTAAAATTAATAAATCTGAAGACTCTTGAAATAATAATTCTCTTATAGTTGTTTTATTCGATCTCTAAACCTCTACAAAGTGGAATAAAAAAAGAAAGGGCGAAAATATTTTCGCCCTTTCTTTTAATATATTTTTGGAAATTTAACAGGATTCGTTTCTCCCATCATTTCATAAACTGCGTCAAATACATCATCGGCACTTGGTTTACTGAAATAATCTCCATCAGTTCCATAAGCCGGTCGGTGTTCTTTTGCAGTTAATGTGCGAGGTTCGGAATCCAGATATTGAAATGCTTTTTGTTCTTCTACTATTTTTTGTAACATGTATGCACTTGCTCCTCCAGGTACATCTTCATCGAACACAAGTAAGCGATTTGTTTTCTTTACAGATTCAACAATTGAATGATTTATATCAAATGGTAATAATGTTTGTATATCAATTACCTCCAACGAAATATCAGCTTCAGCTAATAGCTTTGCCGCTTCCAAGGCTATGCGACAACATGATCCATAAGTTACTAATGTAATATCTGTTCCTTCATTAATTGTTTCAACAACTCCAATCGGAACTTTATATTCGCCTATATTCGAAGGTAATTGTTCTTTTAAACGATAACCGTTCAATGGTTCGATCACCAATGCCGGCTCATCGGCACATAAAAATGTATTGTAAAAACCTGCAGCTTGTGTCATGTTTCTTGGCACACATACATGAATTCCACGCATGGCATTAATGATCATTCCCATCGGAGAGCCGCTGTGCCAGATGCCTTCAAGGCGATGACCACGGGTGCGAATGATAACAGGTGCTTTTTGTTGTCCTTTGGTACGGTATTGTAATGTTGCCAGATCATCACTAATAATTTGCAATCCGTACAATAAATAATCTAAATATTGAATTTCACAGATCGGACGTAATCCGCGGAGTGCAAGACCAATGGATTGACCAATAATAGTAGCTTCCCGAATTCCGGTATCAAAAACACGTGCTTCGCCAAACTTTGCCTGAAGATCTTCTAAGCCTTGATTTACTCCGCCAATTTTTCCTGAATCTTCACCAAATATTACTACTTCAGGATATTTAGTAAGTATGGCATCAAAGTTTTCGCGTAACAATTTACGGGCATCCAGGATGACAGGTTCACCATTGTATTCTGCTTTTACAGGTTTAATGTTCAATGCTCTTTTTTCTGATTCGCTATGCAGATGGGAACTATAGCGTTCATGATTTGCTAAATGTGATTCATTTAACCAGGAAAGTAACTGTGATTTTTCAGAAATATTTTCTGTACGGATCAACCTCAATACTTTTTTTAAAGCCACTAATATGTCTTTTCGAAGTGGTTCTCTATTGGATTCCAGATCGTTTTTAATTTTAGAAATAAAAGCTGCATTTGAAGATTTTGCTGCAATCATATTGATCAATTCAAGTACTTCTTTTTTCTCTTCTTTGATAGGATTTAGATAAGCGGTCCAGGCAGCAGCTTTTGCTTCAAGAACAGTTTTTTTCGCATTCTCTTCTATTTCCTTTAATTCAACTTCGGTAGATAATTTGCTTTCGAGGATCCACTCACGCATTTTTTTTATTCCATCAAAATCAATTTCCCATTGCAAACGTTCTTTCGATTTGTAACGCTCGTGAGATCCTGAAGTACTGTGCCCTTGCGGTTGATTTACTTCTTCCACATGAATTAAAACAGGGACATGTTCTTCTCGGCACATTTTTACTGCTTTTTCATAAGTCTCACATAAATGAACATAATCCCAACCTTTTGTTTTAAATATTTCATAACCAGGCCCGCCATTTTCGCGCTGAAACCCTTTTAAAACCTCAGAAATACTTTCTTTGGTAGTTTGATATTTTTTTGGAACAGAAATTCCATGTCCGTCATCCCAAACAGACACCAACATTGGTATTTGCATGACTCCGGCTGCATTTATTGTTTCCCAAAATAATCCTTCTGAAGTACTTGCATCTCCAATAGTACCAAAAGCTATTTCATTTCCTTTGTTTGAAAATTTATTAAACTGTTCGGTTTGTAATTCAGGATTTTGTCTGTAATGTTTGGATGCCATTGCCAATCCCAATAAACGAGGCATTTGGCTTCCTGTAGGAGAAATATCTGATGATGAATTTTTTATTTTTGTAAGATCCCTCCAGCTTCCATCCGGATTTATACTGCGGGTAGCAAAGTGGCCACCCATTTGTCGGCCTGCAGCCATTGGTTCTGCTGTAACATCAGTGTGTGCATATAATCCGGCAAACCATTGTTGTAAAGTAAGACTATTAATTGCAAACATAAATGTTTGATCACGGTAATATCCTGCACGAAAATCTCCTTCACGAAAAACTTTTGCCATAGCTAATTGTGCAACCTCTTTACCATCACCAAAAATTCCGAATTTCGCTTTCCCTGAAAGTACTTCACGTCTTCCCATCAAACTGGCTTCCCTGCTTTCATTAGCAATACGGTAGTCGTTTAAAACTATTTTAATGAATTCTTCTTTGGTTAATTCTGCTTTTTTTTCTGACAAAACTGTTTCAGCCACGTTTATTTGTTTTAATAAAATTTGTTTGAATTTATGAAGAAACAAATATACATATTTACATGATAAAAATCATGTTCGATTTGGGAGGGAAATAAAAACGAATTGGACAATTAATACTTTTGGTTGTAAAGTCTAATCGCTTCTTTGTTGTATGTTCCACGTTTGTGTTTGAATATGCCAGAAATAATTGGACATGTAATTGCCCCACCAATCATAATTCCTGAGACAATCAAATATTTAGAACCTTCATCTCCGCCGGAATAATATGATGGGAGTGATGATAATGCGAAAAAAATTAAACTACCACCAGCAACAATTCCAAATGGAATGGCAGCAAAACCAATACTTTGCTTTTTTTTTGCTCCTTTTGCAGATTGTGCAAGTGTGTAAATTTGTGCGTCATTAGAATTCATCAAAATTTCTTGCATTTCACATTCCCTAATCTTCCATCCATCGTATATATAGTGATGCCCATCGAATTCAATTTTTTTTCTTGTTTTTACTAAAGATTCATTTTTCTTATAATAATCTTTTTTAGAATCATTTTTTATTTCTTGTACAGCAAATATTTCTTTTAAACCATTGGAATAAATGACATACTTTATTTCCGATTTATTTTCGACATATACAGATCCATCCAACAAATTAAATTTTTTAAACTTGATCTGTGTTAGATTAACTTCAAGAATTTTTGCAATAATACTATCCCCATTTATTTTGAATATGGTATCTTGGGCTTTATTTATAGTTGAAATAAAGAGAAAAAAAGTAAAAAGAGGTACTACTTTTTTCATTTTTGATTAGTACTTTTCGTTGTACAATTTTACCGCTTCGCGATTACATTTTTTTCTTTTCGATTTGGACACTATTGAAATAACCGGACAAGCAATTGCAGCGGCAGCTAAAATAACGCTTATTGAAACCAATCCGGAATTATTAGTTCCATTATAACTTCCCGAAGAGTAAGTGTTGAAACTATTGGCTAATGCAACCAAAGATCCTATTCCAAGTGGGATAGCGGCAAACCCAATGTATTGCATTTTATTAGCATCCTTAGCTGATTGCACAAGTCCAATAATTTGTTTGTCTTTTGTACTCATTAAAATACGTTGCATTTCCCGTTCCCCTATTTTTCTGCCTTGATATTTATAACGGGAACCATAAGGTTCAATTTTGCTTTGCGGATTTACTGGCCCTGCATTTGGATTGTAATAATCGTTATTCGCTATTGTTTCGGGCACACTTATTTTCTGTTCTTTAACTGAAAACACTTCTTTCAATCCATTTGAATAAGTGATTTGTTTTATCTCGGATTTATTTTCAACATAGGTAGGGCCATCCTGAAAATTAAATTTTTTATACTTTATTTCTGTTGAATTTATTTCCAAAATTTTCGCTAAAACAGTATCGCCATTTATTTTGATGATGGTATCTTGAGCTTTATTTATGCTTGAAATCAACAAAAAAATTGCAAAAAGAGTTAAGATTTTTTTCATATCACTTTAGTACTTTTCGTTATATAATTTTACTGCGTCATGATTATAAGTATTTCTTTTCGATTTCTGTACTCCTGAAATGATTGGGCAGGTAATGGCTCCGGCAAGAAAAAGACCACTATAAGCAAGGTCAGTATTGTTTAACCCATATCGATTTCTATTAGGGTAGGAACTGTTGTAAGAAGTCGAAGAATAAAACATTCCTGTACTTTTTAAGAAAAAAATGCCTGATACAATGCCTAACGGAATTCCCAAAAAACCAATGAACTGCAATGCCTTTGCATCTTTTGCCTGAGCAACTAAAGTTATAATTTTTTTATCTTTTGTTTGGTTTAGAATTTCGTATAGGTCTCGTTCAGTCAGTCTTTCATTATGATACTTGTATTGTATTCCCCATTTTTCAATTTTATTGTTTGCAATTACGGGACGATTATAATAATCACGAGGTGGTTCATTATTATTTATGATTACCTGGTTGGTTGTTGCATTAGATGTGGATGTGAAAATTTCTTTTACTCCATTAGAATAGTTTATCTTATCAAGATTTGATTTGATCTCAATATATATTGGTCCATCCAGAAAATCGAAGCGTTTATATTTTACTTCTGTGGGACTTATTTCTAATACTTTTGCGATAACAATGTCTCCACTTTTTTTGAAAATGGTATCTTGAGATTTCGCAGTACAAAAAGAAAGAACCGTGACCAGGAAAAGGAATATTTTTTTCATTCAGATTTGTGTTTGAACGAAAGTACGAAAAAAACAAAATCGCATCAAATATTATTTCGATGCGATTTTTTAGAAGAGCGGGGCTTGAGAAATGCTACGAACTCAAGCCCGATTTTTTGCACAAAAACCTTTCGACCCTTTTTAAGAATAATTTAATTTATTTAAACATTTGACGCATGTCTTATTTAAAAGTTACAGTGTTGATTGAAATTAAAATTTGTTTTTCCATTTCGACTGTAAGAAAAAACCTTTCTTTTGCGTGACTTTGTTAAGATTTCTCCTTTTGGGCGAAATGAATTCGTTATATTTTACTCTTATTGTTTCTATATAACCCCTAATGTTTATGAACATTTTCTAATCCTTCGCAATCGATACATTCAAGTCCCCTGTTGGTCATTATCCATTTACGATTTACCATATCACTATCCAATGCATCATTTACATTATCAATATCGAAAATTATTTTTTCCATACGTTTACTTAAATAAACAAATTTATTTACCGGAACTTTCAAAAGAATTTTAACATTCTGTGCACGTAATTTATCCAGTGCTTCTATGTCGAAATAGCTGTTAAATAGAATGATTGAATCCATTTGAGTAATTGCATAATTAATATTTTTTGCACGATATGTTGCATCCTTTTTATCAAATCCTTGTGCTGATTTTATAGCAACCAATTCAAAGCTATCCGTTTCACTTTTTACAATATTCATTTCAGGATAACCCAATCGGAAACTTTTATCATCCTTTGAGATCATTGTCCAGTCACCAAAACGAACTTTACGGTGATGCATATAGGTAACATCCAGATCATCTTCCGCACTTGGTTTCATGTCGAGATAGAGTGTGTTTCCAATAGGTTGCGAAATACTAATTATTTGTTTTGTTGTTGCTTGTTCTGAAAAATCAGTTCCGACCTGAATGCCAACATAAGTCAATAAAACAAGACCTGTTAACCATAAAATATTAGCAGTATATTTTACTATTTTGTTTTTTTGTTTTATTCTGAAAAGATATTTAATACCTCCATATATCATTGAAAGTAAAGGAATTCCGATAAATAGAATTAAGCCTATTACAACAAATTCAATTGGTAGATCATTTGGCAGAACAGCAGAGCTCAATTCATAGATTGAAAAATGAATAGATGTCATTGGGGAATCAAAAATTGAAATGGTGCCTCTTCCAAAAATAGTCGCCATTAAGCCTATCATTAATGCAATTCCGATAAAGATAAAAATGAAGGCGAAGATTTTACCGGCAATTTGAAGCATATTGAAAAAAACATCTCCAACGAAATCCCGAAATTTTTCGGCAGCAGTTCTGATTCTTTCTTTATTTTCCGAAGATTTTACTTCATCACCAAAATTTTTCATGCGTTTCTTAAAATCTTCGAACTCTTCATTAACAGCCTTTCCGATATTATTCACATCCACTTTTTCACCACGCATTTCTAATTTTTCAGCTGTAGTTTTTGCTTTTGGAATGATGATGATCAAAATAATATACAATAGCAGACCTGTTCCAAATACAAAGAAACTGATCGCAAATGCTGCTCTGAGCCAAATTGGATCAAAGTCAAAATAGCTGGCAATTCCCGAGCATACACCACCAATGACTTTATCATCAGGATCCCTGAAAACACGTCTTCGGCCTTTGTTTTCCGAATAAGTTTTGTTCTCACCGGCAGTTGATTCTTTATTTTCAGTAGTTCCACTTTCCCCTGCAAAATCTTCTGGTTTACCCATAACAGCTATAACAGATTCTACATCATTCATTAAAACAGCTTGTTTCGTTTTGCTTACTTTTTCTTGCAGCATTTCAGCAATCCGTGATTCAATGTCGCTCATAATTTCATCCCGACCATCAGAATCTTTAAAGTACCCTTTTATTGTGCTTAAGTATTTATTAAGCATATCGTATGCATCTTCTTCGATGTGAAAAATAATGCCACTTAAGTTCATTGTTATTGTACGGTTCATCTTTTTGTGTTTTTAGATGTTGTTTGTGAATAAAATTATCTTACTGTTTGTTTATTGTTTTGTTTACGGCTTCTACCAGATCGTTCCAGGTTATTTCTAATTCTTTTAAAAACTGTTCTCCTACCGGGGTGAGCTTGTAATATTTGCGTGGCGGCCCTGATAATGATTCTTCCCAGCGGTAACTCAATAATCCATCATTTTTTAATCGCATCAATAAGGGGTAGAGTGTGCCTTCCACTACAATAAGTTTTGCTTCTTTCATTTTTTCAATAATTTCGGAAGGATAGTGCTCTCCATCTGAAAGTACTGAAAGAATACAAAACTCAAGTACGCCTTTTTTCATTTGCGCTTTTGTGTTTTCTATATTCATGGTTTATAATTTTTTTTGTTGATTAGGTAATTTCTTAAATTTCAAATGCAACGTCTTGTATTTGACATTGCAAAGATATATATTTATTTTAGTACTATGCAAGACATAGTACTAAAATAAATCGTAAGTGTTTGGTTTTCAACAATAAAAAAATCGCTAAAAATGAAAAAATCTTATGTATTTTTGCAAAAAAAATAAAACTGAATGCATTTAGCCCAAGATTTTAACGAATTATTTACCGTAGGAGCTTTAATTAGTTTACTCACCTTATCAGTATTGGAAATTGTATTGGGAATTGATAATATTATTTTTATTTCAATTATTGCAGGCAAATTGCCTAAAACCAAACAAAACAAAGCTCGAACCATTGGTTTAATATTGGCTTTAATAATGCGAGTTACCTTACTTTTTAGTATTTCCTGGATCGTAGGATTAAAAGAAGCTTTATTTACAATTGCGGATTTTGGTGTTACGGGACGTGATTTAATTTTGTTTGCCGGTGGTGTGTTTTTGCTTTATAAGACTACCATCGAATTGCATAATAAAGTTCAGGGCTATGGTGATGAAGAAATGAAAGTAAAAAGAATAAGTTTCAATGCCATTGTATTGCAAATAATATTAATCGATATTGTATTCTCTTTCGATTCGATACTTACTGCTGTTGGACTTGTAACTAATTTATTGATAATGATTGCTGCTGTAGTGATAGCAATGATTATCATGATTATTTTCTCAGGAAAAGTGAGTGACTTCATCAATGATAATCCTACAATTAAGATATTGGCATTATCTTTTTTATTGATGATAGGTGTGGTACTTATTTTAGAATCCTTTCATGAACACGTTGATAAAAAAGTCATCTATATATCTATAGCATTTTCATTATTTGTAGAAATGCTGAATATAAATATGAGAAAGAAAGAGGAGAAACGAAGGCGAGACACCAATAACGATCCCCGCGATTTGATTTAAGAATTTAAAGATTTTATCTTCAGTAGTTTTCCTGAATTTCTTTTGGCACTGTGAATACTGGCATTTAGATCAAATCCTAAAAGTAAGATCAACGAATTGATGTAGATCCACATCATAATTACGATTAGCGTTCCTATTGAGCCATAGAGTTTGTTATAATTCCCGAAATTATTTACATAATATGAGAACATCAACGATGCAATTATAATAAATATTGTTGCAAAGGTTGATCCTGCTGAAAAAAATCGCCACCCTTTTTTTCTTTTAGGTCCGAAATAATAATTGAATGAAATTAGGCAAAAACTAAGACCAAATAAAACTATCCATTTCCCTAATAAAATAAAGTAATACAAAACTTTATCGGTGTGAATAATTTTATGAAGACCTATTTCACTAAAAATAATTAATGTAATTCCCGACCCTATCATTAAAAGATTTACGATAACCATAAACAACGAAACCAAACGCTGCATAAGTGCATTCCGAGATTCCATTTGGTGATACGTTTCATTAAATGCGCTTATCATTGCATTAAAACCATTGGTAGAGAAATATAAGGCAGAAATAAACCCGATTGATAATAAGCCTCCACGCTGATTTTTAATAATATCATTAATAGTACCTTCTGTAGCTTCAAAAGCCGATTCAGGTAAAACATTTTGTAATTGGCTTAAAAGTGAATCTTGAAAATGTTCAATAGGAATATACGGAATAAGAGTAAAAATAAAAATAATAGAAGGGAAGAGCGCTAAAAAAAAACTGAATGATAAGGAGGATGCACGCATGTTAATAGTGCCGTTATGTAAGCCATGAAAAAAAAATTTAGTAACGATATATAGTGATAATCCCTCAAAACCCGGTAAAATAATACGCTGACTGGCTTTCACTAACTTGTGTGCCAGCTTAAATTTTATTAAACGCTTTATGTTTTTGTGTTGCATAAATGTTTTTCAAATTGCTTTAAGGCTTAAATCAAGGCTTTTAATGCTATGGGTGAGTGCACCTACTGAAATAAAATCAACTCCGCATTTTGCATAACTTGCAATAGTTTTTTCTGTGATACCACCGGAAGCTTCTGTTTCATATTTTCCATTAATAATTTTTACTGCCTTTTTTATTTCTACAGTTGTAAAATTATCAAGCATGATCCGGTGTACATTTCCAATCGAAAGTATTTGTTTTACTTCATCTATATTACGCGCTTCAATTTCAATTTTCAATTTTTTATTTTTTGATTTCAAATAAACATTTGCCGCTTCAATGGCTTTTTTTATCCCTCCTGCATAATCAATGTGATTATCCTTTATTAAGATCATATCATACAATCCAATACGATGGTTGGCCCCTCCTCCAAGCAATACCGCCCATTTTTCCAATCCACGAAGGTTAGGAGTGGTTTTGCGTGTATCGATCACTTTTGTTTTTGTGCCTTTGCAAAGTTGAACCAATTTATTGGTATAGGTTGCAATGCCACTCATGCGTTGCATACAATTTAAAACTAACCGTTCTGCTAATAATATAGATTGTGCTTTTCCTTCAACAATCAAAACGATATCTCCTTTTTTTATTGATTGCCCATCAGTAATAAGTGCTTTTATTTTTAACGTTTTGTCCACCTGTTTAAAAATTTGGAGCGCTAGTTCAACACCGGCAAGAATACCATTTTCTTTTACAAGTAAATGAGCTTTCCCTTTTGCCAATGAAGGAATACAAGCCAGTGAGGTGTGATCGCCATCGCCCTTATCTTCGGCTAAAGCCTGATCAATAAATTTGTGGATATTAAAATTGTAGAGGTCTTCGGGTAAAAGTTTTTTACTCATTTTCAGTCTCAATTCTAAATTGCTGAATAAGCGTTTGAGCGCCAGTAGTTTTTATTAAAAAATAAATTCGGAATTTCCCATTGCTTGTTTCTATTGTTCCAATAACATATTGAGAACCATTTTTGGATTCGCTTTTATGAGCAACAGTATATGATTTTACAGGATGTTTTCCGAAGAAATCTTTTAAGATCATTTCTGCCTGCTGCTTGCTGTAAACATCTTCTTGTTCAATTACTTTCAGATCGATATTTTCAATAAAGTATTTTGAAATATTTTTGGGATTTCCTGAACGAATAGCAGAAGCAATATCGTCAATTACATCAAGCGTGAAAGCAAAAGAAGAAAGAGCAATAATAAATAATACTATAAAAGATCTTGTTTTCATTTTTAGATTTCTTTTTTTTTCTTAAAAAAACGCAATAATTAAGCCATAATGCAATTATTTCCACTCCAAAAAATTGCTATACCACAAAAATATAGTTTTTTTGCATTAATATTCTATCTAAAATGAAAATTACTTTATTGCTTAACGGTAAAACCGAAGACGATTATATTATAAAAGGTTTTGCTACCTATGAACAACGTTTAAAACATTATATTTCGTTCGAAACTATTGTCATTCCTGCATTAAAAAACACTAAAGCACTCAGCATTGAACAGCAAAAGCAAAAAGAAGGAGAAATGATCTTTAAACAAATTCAGAATTCTGATAAATTGATCCTGTTGGATGAAAATGGTAAAGAATATAATTCAGTTTCATTCTCCGAATTTATTCAGCAGCAAATGAATTCAGGAATTAAAAATATTGTTTTTGTAGTGGGCGGTCCGTATGGATTTTCAGAAGAAATATATAAACGTGCAAATGGAAAGATCTCACTTTCAAAAATGACTTTTTCACATCAGATGGTTCGCTTGTTTTTTGTGGAGCAATTATATAGAGCTATGACGATTTTGAAAAATGAACCGTATCATCATCAATAATTTGGTAATGTGTTAATTTGAAAACTAAAAGAATTAACCCAATTTAAAATGAGGTATGAATCACAGGGGATTCACTTCATAATGAACAATCTGCTCATTTTCAAATTTCCAAATTGGTAAATTTTTAAATTAGTTGAACTCCCTTATCAGTAAGCTTCACAAGTCGTTCTCTGTAAAGTGCGCCAACAGCTTTTTTGAACGCTTTTTTACTGATCTGAAGTTTTGCTTTTATTTCTTCCGGTGAGCTATTGTCGCTTAATGAAAGAAAACCATTTTCCTCTTTCATCATTTTTAGGATGCGCCATTTTACATCATCAACTAATTCGTATCCGCTTTTCTGAAGACTAAGATCTATCTTGTTGTCCTCCCGCACACATTTTACAAATCCTTGTACCTTATCACCAACCCGTATGGCTTCGTAAATTTCATTTTTATAGATCAATCCGCTATAACGGTTATTAATTATGGCATTATAACCCAGATCGGTTTCTGAGTAAATTAAAAGTTCAACTATATCGCCTTCCCGAACCTCAATGTTTTCACGTTCTAGGTATCGGTTCAATTTTCCGGAGGCGACCAAACGATTGGTTTCTTCATCCACATAAACGAATACTACATAACTTTTTCCCGGATCCATTCTCATCGGTTGTTCCCGAAAAGGAACAAGCAGATCTTTATCCATTCCCCAATCTAAAAATGCACCAATATTATTCACTTGTTTAACCTCTAAAAATGCAAAAGTATCAGCAGTAGCAAATGGTTTTACCGTAGTTGCGATCAAACGATCATCAGAATCTCTGAAAATAAATACATTTAAGAAATCGCCAATTTTTGTTCCCCTGGGAACCCATTTTGTGGGCATCAAAATTTCCACATCGCCTTCACGCAAGTAAATACCAAATTCTAATTCTTTTACTACTTCAAGCTCATTGTATGTTCCTACGTTTATCAATTTGTTTATGTTTTTAATTTATTGAAAATTTTGACCATTATTTTCATCTCGTTTTTTTACGCCTTCCAGGATGGAAGTAACTAAGGATAATATAAAACTGAAAAGTAGCGCCCACCAGAAACCATCAACATGAAATCCTGTAACTAATTTTTCAGTAAGTAAGATCATTAACGCATTAATAACCAATAAAAATAATCCAAGAGTTATAAATGTGATTGGAATAGTTAAGAGAACCATTATTGGTTTTACTACTGCATTTAAAAAAGCAAGAACCGCGGCAACTTTAAGGGCAATATAGAAACTATTACCCTCAATGTGTATGCCTTTTAAAATATAGGAAGAAATTAAAACTGCCAGTGTAGAAATAATAAGTTGAATAATAAATCTCATAAAAAATATTTTTTTGCAAAGGTAATATTAAAAAGTATTGGCAATTGCATCAGCGCATTTTTGTCCGTCAATTGCTGCTGAAACAATTCCACCAGCATAACCAGCGCCTTCACCGCAAGGATACAATCCTTTAATTTGTATATGTTGCAATGTTTCTGCATCACGCGGAATGCGTATGGGAGATGATGTGCGGGATTCAACACCAACAATTACTGCTTCATTTGTATAATAACCACGCATTTTTTTTCCGAATTCTATAAATCCTGCCTGCAAACGTTTTCCAATTGCTTCTGGTAATAATTGATGCAACGGTGCAGATCCTACTCCAGGTTGATAGGATGTATCGGGTAGGGTGGAAGAGAGTTTATTCGTTGTAAAATCAACCAATCGTTGTGCTGGCGCTGTTTGTGTTTTTCCTCCGGCAGTCCAAGCCATTGTTTCCAAAGCTTGTTGATAGCGTAATCCGGCCAAAGGTCCGAATTGTTGAAAATCTTTTAAATCAACGTCTTCCGTAGTAACTACAATTCCTGAATTAGCAAATGGGTTATTTCGTTTGGATGGCGACCAACCGTTTGTTACAATTTCACCTGGTGCAGTTGCGCATGGAGCAATGATTCCGCCCGGGCACATACAAAATGAATATACGCCACGTCCTAATACCTGATGTACTAAACTGTATGATGCGGCAGGCAAATAGTCGCGCTTTTTTTCTACTTCACTAATAGTACAATGGTATTGTAAAGCATCTATCAAAACTTGAGGATGCTCAACCCGTACACCCATTGCAAATGTTTTACTTTCAATTATAATATTTTTTTTGTATAGCAATTCAAAAATATCCCGGGCACTGTGGCCGGTTGCAAGTATTATTGAATCAGCTGTAAATTCACTACTTGTATTTGTTTCGAGGTTAGTACAAATTACTCCTTTTATTGAATTTTCTTTGATGATAAGATCAATTACATGTGTATTGAAATGAACTTCTCCGCCACTATTTATAATGGTTTGGCGAATAGATTCAATTATATTGGGAAGTTTATTTGTTCCGATATGTGGATGTGCTTCAATTAAAATATTCTCATCTGCTCCATGCGCCACAAATATTTCTAACACTTTTGAAACATCACCACGCTTTGTAGAACGCGTGTATAATTTTCCATCCGAATAGGTTCCAGCACCACCTTCTCCGAAACAATAATTGGAATTGGGATTTACAAGGTGTTCTTTATTGATAGCTGCCAGATCTCGTCTGCGATCTTTCACATTTTTCCCGCGTTCAATAACAATTGGTTTAAATCCATTCTCTATTAATTGCAAAGCAGAAAATATTCCTGCAGGTCCTGAACCAATTACAATCACCGATTTTTTCAGGCTTACATCAGGATAATTGATTTTTTTAAATAATGAAATTGGTTGTTCATTAATATAAACATCTAATTTTAAATTGATCTTTATGTTTCGTGAACGTGCATCAATAGAACGTTTTAGGATTCTTATTGCAGTAATATTTTTCGGAGAAGAAAATAATTGTTGTGCAGCAATTGATTTTATCAGATCATCATTAGCAGCTTCCTCAGGAGAGAGAACAAGGTTTAGTTCGTGTTTCATTTTTTTGCGGCACGTGTTATCGTGCAATTTGTATGAATGATTAATTTTAGAAAGATTCCAATCGACTCAGTTATGGAATGTTTTAATTTATAAATTCCTTTTTTTTAGAGAATGCAGCTTAGCTTGCCCAATTAATCAATTTTATTTTAAAATCGATTCGTATACCTGCCTACCGCAGGCAGGTTCGTATTGATTCGTATTCGTAAATTTATCCTTCAAAAGTAAGAGAAATTAAAAATACTTTTGATCTTAATTTGTCAACCGAATTCGAAAAAATAGTGTTGTCTTTTATTAATAAATTTGTTGTTCCAAGTGTCAGTTTCCCTTCAATAGCAAACTTGAAATATTGCAAATAAAACTCAGCACCTGCACCAAATTCGTAGGAGAAATCATCACGTTTTAATTTTACAATTTGTTCACTAATAGTTGTGCCATTATTTACTTTTCGTTTGGAAGCAAGATCTAAACTAAATCCTCCACCGGCAAGTATATATGCTCCAAAATTATTTACACGTTTCGAACGTAATTTAAGATCCAAAGGAAAATTCAAGAACGTGGATTCAATTGTTTTTGTTCTTGTTATTGTATCATAGCCCTCAAAATAATATTGCAGGTTGCGTTCAGCAAAAGATAGATTCGGAACAAAACGTAGTGTAATATATTTATGCAAACGTAATTCTGAAACAATGCCTAAATTGAATCCATACTTAGGCGCAGATGTTACGGATTTAAGAGAATCAAATCGTTCAAAATGACTAGCCGGAGTAATAAGAAAATTTGCACGATTTATCCCGATTGTAAAACCAAAATGTAATGGCTCGTTGTAGTAATTAGTTAAGTTACCTCTTTCATTAGGATCTTGCGCTTTTGAAAAAAAAACGAAAAAAACAAAAACAAATGAAAAGATGTATTTTAGTAAGGTTTTCAAACTTCTTTTTATAAATAGTTTAAAAGGAACGTTAAAATGAAGAAATTATTTTGTCCCGATATAAATTGAGGCGATTCCAAATGTTTGTGAAATTGCTTTTGTTTCTTTAAATCCGGCATTACGTAAGATTTTTAAAAAATCTTCCCCTGCCGGAAATGCATTTACCGATTCAGGTAAATACGTATAAGCTGAGTTATCTTTTGAAAAAATCTTCCCAACAAATGGAGTAATATATTTGAAGTAGAATTTGTAAAGTTGTTTTATCGGAAATTTACCGGGCTTCGAAAATTCAAGAACAACTAGCATTCCTTTCGGATTTAATACACGATAAATATCAGAAATGCCTTTTTCTAAATTTTCAAAATTTCGAACCCCAAAGCCAACAGTGATGGCATCAAAACTGTTATCAGAAAATGGTAGATTTTCAGAGTCGCCTAATTTTAATTCGATCTTATTTTGTAATCCTAATTTGTTTATTTTTTCAATACCAAGTTTCAACATTCCTTCTGAAATATCAACTCCTATTACCTTTTCCGGATTTAATTTCATTGCTTCAATCGCAAAATCTCCTGTTCCTGTTGCGATGTCTAAAATGGTTTTTGGTTTTTTATCTTTCAATAATTGGATAGATCTTTTTCTCCAGCCTTTATGGATGCCCATTGAAAGCAGTTGATTAAGAAAATCATACCTAGGAGCTATGTTGTTGAACATGGTTGCAACCTGCTCTTTTTTGCTTGTTGTTTGATCTTTATAGGGAGTTACTATTTCGCTCATTTCAATTTTAATTTCATTGCTTCTTCAAGCAATTGTTTTTTATCAATAGGTACAACACCCACTTTTTCGCAAACCAAGCCCCCTGCAAGATTAGCTAATGTAGCAATATGAACGGGTGAAAGGTTTAAAGCTAAACACAATGCAGCAACGCTTATTACAGTATCTCCGGCACCTGAAACATCAGCTATGCTGCGAATATGAGCAGGGATTAGTGCTTTTGTTTTTGAGTTGTGTGTATAAATTCCTTTTTCAGAAAGTGTAATTAATGCAGTATTAATATTTTGTTTTTTAATAAAATCAGCAACAACTTTTTCCAGTTCTTTTAGTTCGTTATGATTGAACTCAATTTTTAAGCCTTCTTTCAATTCCTTTAAATTAGGCTTAAACAGCGTTACTCCACTGTATGACATGAAGTTCTTCCTTTTTGGATCAACAACTGTGGGAATGTTTTTTTGTTTAGCAAATGATACACTGGTTTTTATTAATTCTTCGGAAATACACCCTTTATCGTAATCTTCAAAAATGATAACATCCACTTTTTCGCTAACAATGAGTTTTTTGATCTGCTTGGTCAATGCTTCATTTTCTTTTTTATCAATCCCATTTTCTATTTCATCATCCACCCTCAGCATTTGATGGTTGCCAGCAATTACACGTGTTTTAACAGTAGTAGTACGTTTTTTGCTTTTTAAAATTCCTTTTGAAGAAAGTTTTTGCTCTTTTAATAATTGAAAAAACAATTTACTTCCCTCATCATCGCCTATGACTGAACATAAGATAGGATTTGCTCCCATTGCTTGTATGTTCAATGCTACATTTGCCGCGCCACCCAAACGATTTTCTTTTTTATTTACGGCAACAATCGGTACAGGAGCTTCCGGTGAAATGCGACTAACATTACCCCACATATAAGCATCGATCATTACATCACCGATGATCAAAACATTGAGTTTGTTAAAAGATTCGAATGTTTCCCGAATGTTCATTTAATTCAATTTAGCTAAGGTTTCTTTCATTCGTTTTACCGCTTCTGTCAATATATTTTCAGATGTTGCATAGGAGAAACGAATACAATTATCATCACCAAACGCATCACCGGAAACCAATGCTACATTCCCTTCTTCAAGAATAAACATACTTAGATCATTCGAATTTTTGATGTGATAATTGTTAAATGATTTTCCAAAATAATAAGTGATGTCCGGGAAAATATAAAAAGCTCCACCGGGTATATTCGTTTTTAATCCGGGAATATCTTTCATCAAATTTAAAACAAGATCTCTGCGTTTTTTAAATGCATCCCGCATTTCGAAAGTAACGGAAGGATTTGCTTTTACTGCTTCCAAAGCTGCCATTTGAGAAATAGATGCGGCACCGGAAGTAAATTGTCCTTGCATTTTTTCACAAGCATCAGCGATCCATTTTGGTGCTCCGATATAGCCAATACGCCAACCGGTCATTGCATAACCTTTTGAAACCCCATTTACGGTTATTACTCTCTCGTAAACAAAATCAAATTGTGCTAAACTTTCATGTTTTTCACCAAAATTTATGTATTCATAAATTTCATCGGAGATAACATATAGATCGGGATATTGAATAATAACTTCAGCCAGCGCTTTTAACTCCTCTTTGTTATATACCGAACCACTTGGATTACAAGGTGTACTAAAAACAATCATTTTTGTTTTCGGAGTGATCGCTTTTTTTAATTGATCCGGGGTAATTTTAAAATTTGATTCAATCGATGTTGGTATCGTAACTGGGTTGCCTTCTGCAAGTTTGATTGTTTCAATATAACTAACCCAGTAGGGAATAGGCACAATCACTTCTTCACCCGGATTTACCATGCTTAAAATGACGTTTGCAATGGATTGTTTTGCTCCTGTTGAAACGATGATCTGGTCAAAGGAATAATTCAAATTATTGTCACGCTTAAATTTTTCAGAAATAGCTTTTCTAAGTTCCAAAATACCGGCAACTGGTGTATAGCGTGTAACATTATTGTCTATTGCCTTCTTAGCGGCTTCTTTAATGAAATCAGGGGTGTTAAAATCAGGTTCACCAATGCTTAAACTTATGATGTCTTTTCCTTGTGATTGCAACTCGCGGCTTTTCTTAGCCATTGCCAATGTTTGTGATTCAGCCAGATTCTTTATTCTATCAGATAATTTAGTCATACAAAATTTAGTTTAGAGGATACAAAACTACTAAAATTGTATTATCTAGCTTTATTAAATGATAGGAGATATTTTTTTAATTCTGAATTTTTAAATTTTAAACGAACTTTATTGATCTATAATCTTTAAGAATCATGATTTTATAGGATTTCTTATTGTTTATGGCAAGTACTAAGGAATCATATTGACAAAAAATTACGATATTTAGCCATTAAACAAAACTATTCAAACCATGGATCCATTATTTGAAATTGTAAAAATAATTTTACCTTGTGCTATTGTATTTCTCACAGCATACTACCTGGTTAAAAACTTTTTAGATCACGAAAGCAGGAAAAAGGCTATTGATATAAAACTTGCCAATCAAACGGTGCTTACACCTATTCGCTTACAAGCTTATGAGCGGGTTGTTTTGTTTTTAGAACGTATTAATCCCAATAGCATGGTTATGCGTTTGACTAAAATAGGAAATGCAGCGAATTTTCAGGGAGAACTTTTAAAAACAATTCGCAGTGAGTTTGAACATAATCTTTCGCAACAAATATACATGAGCAATATGTCATGGGATGCTGTTGTAAGAGGTAAGGAAGAAACCATAAAATTAATCAATATTGCATCTACAAAAGTGAATGCTGATGCAAGTGCCATGGAGTTGGCACAATCAATCATCACAGTTGCTTCACAACTTTCTGAGATGCCGACAAAATCAGCAATAGAAACAATAAAAAGAGAAATTGGTAAAGAATTTTAGAAATAAGTTAAATAGGATAAATGGTTATTAGGTTAATTTTGTCAATAGCCTAACCTTAAATTTACCTATTTCTATTACCTTAATTAACCCACAATTTATGGAAGAAAAAGAGCGTAAACCACAGTTTTTAACTGATTCGAATATTGAAATCAAAAGAGTTTATTCTAAATTAAATGTTCCTGAAGAACAGCCTGGGGAGTTTCCTTTTACACGCGGAGTTCAGCCAACAATGTATCGAAGTAAATTCTGGACGATGAGGCAATATGCCGGATTTTCAACTGCCGAAGAATCCAATAAAAGATACCACTATTTATTGAACAATGGAACAACCGGTTTGTCTGTTGCATTTGATCTTCCTACCCAGATAGGTTATGATAGTAGTCACGATTTTGCTGATGGGGAAGTAGGGAAGGCAGGCGTTGCCATTGATTCATTACGTGATATTGAAATTTTATTTGATGGAATTAAATTGGAAAATATTACCACTTCCATGACTATTAATGCCACAGCATCCAGTCTTTTAGCAATGTACATTGCCTTGGCAAAAAAGCAAGGTGCTGATCTGAAAAAGATCTCAGGTACTATCCAAAATGATATTTTAAAAGAATATGCTGCTCGCGGAACTTATATTTATCCTCCAAAGCCTAGCATGCGTATTATTACAGATATTTTTGAATATTGCAGCAAGGAAGTTCCAAAATGGAACACTATTTCTATTTCCGGGTATCATATTCGTGAGGCCGGTTCTACTGCGGTTCAAGAGTTAGCATTCACTTTGGCAAATGGGAAGGCGTATTTGAAAGCAGCTATTGATAAAGGTTTGGATATAAATGTATTTGCAAAACGATTATCTTTTTTCTTCAATGCGCACAATAATTTGTTCGAAGAAGTCGCTAAATTTCGTGCTGCAAGAAGGATGTGGGCAAAAATAACAAAAGAGTTAGGCGCAACAGACTCTCGTGCTCAAATGCTTCGTTTTCATACTCAAACCGGAGGCTCCACATTAACAGCACAACAACCACAAAATAATATTATTCGCGTTACAACTCAGGCATTATCAGCTGTTTTAGGAGGAACACAAAGTTTACATACCAATGGTTTTGATGAAGCTATTGCATTACCTACAGAAGAAGCTGCTCGAATCGCTTTGAGAACACAACAGATTATTGCATACGAAAGTGGTGCTGCTGATACAGTTGATCCATTGGCGGGTTCCTATTTTGTGGAAGCCTTGACCAATGAAGTAGAAGCGGCAGCATGGGATTATATTCATAAAATTGATGCCTTGGGAGGTTCTGTAGAGGCTATTGAGCAAGGTTATTTACAAAATGAAATTGCCGCATCAGCTTATAAATATCAAAGAGATATCCAAACCGGAGAGAAGGTACTTGTTGGCGTCAATAAGTTTACAAGTGAAGAGGGGCCTTTAAAAGATATTTTCACTATAGATGATTCCATCCGTCAATTACAAATCGACAAAATAAACCAGGTAAAAGCAGAACGCGATAATGAAAAAGTGAAAGAGTTATTGCAAACCCTTGATGCCAATGCTCGAACCAATGTAAATCTGATGCCTACCATTTTAGCGGCTGCTGAAAGCTACGCTACACTTGGTGAAATTGCTGATGTGATGCGAAATGTGTTTGGGGAATATAAATAATTCGTAAGAAACTTTTTTAACAAATTTGAAGTATTATTAATTCATTCCTAATGCTTAATGAGCTATTTCTTTTTGATTCCAAGGGAGAAGATAAATAATTGGTCGAATTCTAATAATAATCAGAACTTTTAATTCATTTTTTACGTAAAATTAGTAATTATATGATTAATGTCATGTTATAGGTTGTTTTATTAAAAAATTTAATTGTTCATTAATTAAGAATTTAGTTTATTCTTGAATCGTTAAACGGCAATATCAGATTGTTTGTCGAAATGTTAATGTTTTTATGCAACCTTTTTTAGATTTTTTGCGTTACTTAATATTATAATAAGGATTATGTGTATGTTTTTTAATGCGCATTTTATTATTTTTAATTTAAAATTTTTATGGAAAAAGGCTACTCCCTTCATTCATTTCTAAAATTCCGTTTATTGGGGATTTTATTTTTTATCCTTTCTGTTACTGATCTTTTTGCAGTAACTACCTATTATTCAAGGGCCAGCGGTAATTGGAATTCCAATACAAAATGGAGTACTGTTGCGTGTGGAAATGCAACAAATACAGGTACTTTCCCGGTTGCCGGGGATATTGTAATTATTTGTACCGGGCATTCTATGTCAGTAAACGTCAACTCTGCATGCGCCTCAATTACTACTCAGGGGTCAGGAAATATAGATTTCCCAACCAATACTATTACACTTACAGTTAGTGGCGATGTTATATTGGCAGGTACTGGAGGGATAACAGCTATTGGAGGAGGGGGCAGCGCTTCCAGAGTATTGAATATTGGCGGGCAATTTATTGTTTCTGCTGGAGCAAATTTACCGCTGGGTGGATTAACAATGACAGTAACCGGAGTTTCGACAATTGATGGAATAATAACCTCTACGGATAATACAGGAAGTAAAACTTTTAATGATAATGTTAATTTAAATGCTACAGGAAGTATTTGGTTTATTGCTAATGAAACATATACAATAAATGCTAATTTGTATATGACAAATGGTAGTATAATTGGAGGCACTTCAACAGGAATACTTATTGTTTCTGGTGCATTCAATGTGCTTTCAGCTGCAGGGGTAACAACAATTGGGCGGGCCAATATAACTATAAATGGACTTACAACCATTGATGGTACATTGTATTTTGGAACTTCAGCTTCAGGAAATAAGAGTTTTAGAGCGGTAACAGTAAATGCTACAGGGGTATGGGATAATACGGTTGGAGAAGATCCGCGTATGAATGGAAATATTATTAACAATGGTAGTTGGATTGGAAATACCGGGGGGACTGCAGATTACCAATTTGGTAGAACAGTAGGTGGTAGCTATACAATTACAGGAAATCCCGTTGTTTTCTCAAGATTATCCATTGAAGATGGAACAACTGTTACCAATTTAGGTACAGTGATTATTGATGGTAATGTAAATCCCGGGATAAGAAATAGAAATGGGAATGGTAATGCTACTTATAACAATGGTGATGGTATTGCGGCTGCGGTACTTTATATTCAAAATTCAGGAGGAGCGGATGGAGCAGATCTTTTGATAAATAAACTTACTTTCAACGCATCCCTGACCGGAAATACAGTTTATTATTCTCGGGGTGGAAATCAAAACATACGAATACCCGATGATGCATGTTATTATAATTTAATTTGCGGGATTAGTGGTACCAAAACCATTCAAACCGGAACGACCGGAATTCGTAATTTGATAACAATAAAAGAAAATGCGATTGTTGATGTAGGAACAAATATCTTTGCTGATGGATGTGGAGGGACAGCCGGTTTAACTATGTTGGATAATTCGCAATTGCTTATTGCGACATGTGCAGCTACCGTTCCTGAATTAACAGGAACTTATACTTTAACAGGTGGATCCATAACACTTAATGGAAATTGTGCTCAAACCCTCAGAGGAGGAGTTGCTTATAAAGATTTGATTTTTAGCGGTAATAACCCGGCATCTTCTGTAGATATGACCGGAGTGATTGCTATTAATGGCAATCTTACAATTTCCGGTCAAGAAATCATTACAGGGAATTCTGTTTTTACAATGGATTGTTTAAAAACATTTACCTACTCCTCAGCTCGAAACACAACAATTTCAGCGAATATGAACATCGGAAGCTTTTCGCAGACAGGTACAGGAACTTTTAATGATGGAGGTAATACTATAACAGTCTGCGGTGCTTCATGGATACGTACGGCAGGAACATATTCAGCTTCTGGCACTGTGATTTTTAATGGAATTACAACCATGAGTGGCACTTCGACTACAACGTTTAATAATGTAATAATTAATCCTGCTAAAACACTTATTGCCGACCCAAATACAATGGAAGTTGCAGGACCTGATTTTACAAATGATGGTACATTTACTCATAATAATGGTACCGTAACATTTAATGGAGCAGGTACTACTTTGATTTCGGGTGCATCCTTCACTACATTTAATCATTTTACCATTAGTTCCGGAACAGTAAAGGGACATCCGACAGAAATGAGTATTAATGGAAATTTTACAAACAATAGTGCTTTTAATCATAATTCCGGCAAGGTGATATTTAGTGGTAGTGCCGCTCAATCCATTTCTGGTACAACTTCGCCAACAGGTTTTGGCAGGCTTGAAATAAATAAAACCATTGCTACGGTTCTTACACAAAATTTAGCAGATGTTACGGTGAAATTTTTATTCACCATGACAGAAGGAATTTTTTCAGTTGGTACCAACACACTTACCGGTTCAATGGCATGTGGTTTTACAGCAACCGGAGGTGATCTGCAAATTGCTAAATTAGCTACTCTTGTTCCTGAATTCAATAATCCATTTGCAATTACAGGAGGTACAGTAACATTAAATGGTGCAGGAGATCAGACATTAAAAACATCTCCAACAGGTGCGGATACATATCATAATCTTGTTTTTTCAACCAGCGGAATAAAAACAATAACAGGGTTACTAACCATTAATGGAGATGTCACTGTTTCGGGAACAGCAACGTTGACAGCTAATTCAAATTTTATACAAAATTCTTCAAAATTATTCAGTTATAATTCTACCGGAGTCACAACTTTAACATCCGCAGTGGCAGTTACAGTTGGAAGTTACTCTCAAACAGCAGGTACTTTCAATATCAATACAAATGCCGCCAATGTATTTTCTGTTAGTGGTGCATCATGGAATAAATCAGGAGGTACTTTTACTAATACGAATCCATCCAAAGTGATATTTAATGCAGCAGTGGCCCAAGTTTTCACTGATAACGGGACATTATTTGCTAATGTTGAAATTAATAATGTGAACCATTTATCGTTGAATAGTAATATAAGTATTTCTACCAATCTAATTTTCACATTAGGAAATATTACAACCGGGATTAATAAAGCTATTCTTACAACAAATGCAACTGCTGTGACCGGAGCTTCACAGATAACCGGTTTTGTGGATGGTAATTTTCAAAAATATATATCCTCAAGTCCAAAAACGTTTGAAATAGGTTCCGGTGGAAATTATGCTCCACTAAACTTAATATTTGCAAGCATCACTACTGCAGGAAATCTTGTTTGTTCAACTACTCCAAACGACCATGTTGATATGAATGCTTCGGATATAGATCCAAACAAAACAATAAATAGATATTGGACAATTGATTTTGCTACTTTAGTTGTAACAACCTTTGACCCGACATTTAACTACCCTAGTACTGATGTAGATGCAGGGGCTGATGTTACTGTTTTTGGAGCACAGCAATACAATGCAATAGCCTGGAGTAATCTTACTGTTTCAGGTACTCCTACTACTACGGCAACCATTCTTACAGGTGTTGCCGGGACTTCTGCTCCTACTGCAAGAGATTATATTATTGGAGAAAGATTTAATCCTAATGGTCTTTACAATGCTGTAACCGGGGCAATGAACTGGAATCTTGCTTCCAACTGGATCAGATACAGAACCGGGCAAATTATTTCGACATTAGGCGATCCGATTATTTTAGGAGTGAGTACTATTTTTACAACTGAAATAGTTCCAGGTGATGTAATATTATCACAAAACACACCCGGAGTAGTTCTTGGAACCGTATTGTCAGTTGATACTGATGGCCAAATAACATTAACTGCCGGAGCTTCAGCAACTACAGCCTTTTCATATGGTATCCAGGCAATCCCCGGAATCACTGATGAAGTGAATATAGGCAATCCATATATTGCGGGTGCTGCTGTGGATGTGACTCTTGATATTCCTTCTACTATTTACAAATTGATTTTTACTAGAATGGCTTTTTCAAATACATTAATTCATGGAGCTGCAAATGCATTAACGATAACAAATAATGCCGTATTAAACCAGCCTTCCGGTGTTTTTACCAATTTATGGAATATTGCAGCAGGTTCAGCAAGTTTAGGGGGAAATCTGATGATTGGCAGTAACGATGCCACTGCTTCTCGTATTGCAAAAGTAATGATGACAACCGGGACTTTAACTATTTAAACTAATCTTGTCTTTTTTATGTCTCCAAATGCTGCTGCAGCTGCAAATGCGGTTATGGACCTGAGTGGAGGGGCGTGTACACTTAATATGTCTGGTAATTTTACATTAACAAATACCGGAAATAATTGGGGAACTTTTACTCCGGGTGCTTCAAGCATAGTAAATTATAACAAATCCAATGCAAGCACCACTACCCAAATTATTAATTTAACCACTATTGCACCTGCTGTTACTTATGCTAATCTCAATCTTAACAATACCAGTTTGAATACAAGCACAGGAAAACTCGGTGCTACAATAAGCAAGCCCATTACTGCAGCGATGATTACAGGAAACATGAGAATACAAAGCGGTAAATTTTATACAACAACTTTTGCGATAGCTGGGAATGCAGGAAAGATTTTTGAGGTTGCAGATTCAGCTATATTTGAACTAACCGGAACATCAGCATTTCCTACCGGTTTTACAATCTTCACCTTTGGCCCAAAAAGTATTACACAATATCATCAAACTAATTTTCAATGGATTAAGGTCATAGCCGCTCCAGGCTATGGACATTTACAGTTGCAACCTTCCGCAACAATAAATCACTCATTCCAAACAGGAACAACTCTTGTGCAAGGTAATCTTGATCTAGGGAACGGTACAAATATTGTGACATTAAACTCAGGGGTAGCAGCTATTACCGTTAGTGTAACCGGAAATATAAAAATATTTCCAAATGCTACTTTTGATATTACCAACTTTACGAATACTCCTGCCGTTAGAAGCGATGGCGACTGGACCAATAATGGCGGGACATTTACCCCGGGCGTAAGAACTGTTACCTTTAATGGAACCGGAGCGCAACAGATAAATGGAACACCTGCTTCTCAAACATTCTATAATGTAATTGTTGCAAAAACAGCTGGGACAACTTTGTCGGTTGGAGGGAGTACCACTACTTTAACTACAAATAATTTGACAATAAATTCCGGTACCTTAAGTTCACCGGCTACGTTAAATATTAATTCTACCGATAATGCTGTGTTAACACTTGCCGCAGCAGGAAACATGGATGGCAATGCTTCTTCCATTAGTATTACAGGAAACTGGATAAATAACGGAGGCGTATTTAATGCTGGAACAAGTTCAGTTAATTTTACCGGATTAACAGCTCGTCAGATTAATGGTTCAGCTGTTGCACAAACATTTAATAACATAGTTATCAATAAAACTAACGTAACAATAAGCACTGGTGGAAGTACAACAACTATCACATCCAATGATTTTACATTATCCGATGGTAATTATACAGCTCCTGCGACAATGAATATTAATGGTAATATGCTGGTTAATGGAACCAGTGGAGCGGATACATATACAGGTGGAACAAATACAAATGTTTCGGGTCATATTACTTTTAATACAGGAGCTTTGACCTGGGGAACCAATGTTGTTTTAAATGGTACCACAGCTCAAACGGTAAATGGTACCTCTACCATTCCTAACTTTACTAATTTTAGAATTAACAATACTGATGATTTAACTGGAAATGCTGTTACAGTAAACAAACCAATTACAGTTAATGGGGTGTTCACACTTACTGATGGCCACCTAAAAACTACTGCAACAAATATTATTACTCTTGGGGCTGCCGCATCAGTTATACTTAATGCACCTGTAACACAAGATAGTAGTTTTGTCAGAGGGCCAATGGCACATTTGCAAAATGCTACCGGTAGTGTTACAAAAGTTTATCCTGTTGGTGCGAATGATAATTTGTTGCACCGGGCAGATTTGACAATAAATCATAGTGTTGCAGCAGCAACAACTTATACCGCTGAATATCTCTGTGTCTCTGCTTTACTCATGGGATGGACGCTTCCTGCAACCCTGGATGCCGTTTCCAACTATGGACAATGGGATATCACTAAATCCGGAGCATCTACATTGGGAACAGGATCGGTAAAGTTGTATTACAGGACTCAGGATGCTATTACTACTCCTGCTGATCTTAGAGTTGCAAAAGGGAACCCTAACGCCTGGACAGATATTGGAGGTGTTGGAACTACCGTTCCTGAAGGAGATATTACTTCTACTATTAATTTTACAACTTTCAGTCGATTCGCGTTAGCAAATAAATTGGGAGGTTCAAATCCTTTGCCTATTGAACTTCTTACTTTTGATGCTAAACCAAATAATGAAATTGTTGATTTAAATTGGACAACCGCCTCAGAAAGCAATAATGATTATTTTACAATTGAAAAAACATTAGATGGTACTAATTTCGAACTAGTTGAAAAAGTAAATGGGGCAGGTAATAGCACTTCTGTTTTAAACTATTCAACGAAAGATACTCATCCTTATGAAGGTGTGTCGTACTATCGATTAAAACAAACAGATTTTAATGGCGCTTATACTTATTCCAACCTGGTGTCTGTGGAGTTTAAGGCGAATGCTGAATTTTCATTTAATGTGTATCCTAATCCGAATGAAGGTTCATCAATTAATTTAGCGCTCAAGGCAAATAGAGGCGAGGAAGTATTGGTTGTGGTATATGATGTAACGGGTAAACAAAGTTATTCAAAGATAATTGTTACCGAAGATAATGGCGAACAGGTATATGCCATCGATCCTTCTCAAAAATTATCACCGGGTGTTTATTTGATTACAGGAACTACTAATCAAAGTATTTATAGCAAAAAACTCATTGTTAAATAATATTTTTAAAATAATTTCATTAAAACATTCTTGAATATATTTTTAATAACGAAAAGCTCTTGATAATATCAAGGGCTTTTTTATATTTGTGAAAAAGGTATTCGATAAAAAATGAAACAACGTGCGATCTATTTCTTTTTTTATTTACTTCTGATCTTTTTTGATTTCGATGCAAGTTCTTATGCTCAGGAACCTCATGTAATTGATTCTTTAAAGCAAAAAATTAAAACATTATCCAATGATACTTCCTTCTCTTATTGGTACGATGTATTAGCAAAAGAATATTCTGAAATTAATCCTGATTCTGCTATAATATATGCAAACCATTCGTTGGCCCTTGCAAAAAAAATAAACAAACCCGAATATCAAATTGATGCTTTACTATCATTAGCTATGATATATCGTCATCGAGGAGAATTTAATACTGCCTTAAATCATCTTCAAAATGCACTTGCAATCGCTACAAAACATAAAATAAAAGGTAATTATTTTGAACAAGTTTATTCTTCTCTTAATTTGGCCTATACGGAGCAAGGGAATTATACTGTTGGAATAGAATATGGTTTCAAGTCATTACATGAGATTGAAAAAACAGGCGATACATTAACTATGGCATTGTCAAATAATAATCTTGCCAATACTTTTTTTCAAATTAAGCAGTTTGAAAAAGCAATGAAACATTATAAGATTGCTTTGACATATGCAAAAAAAATAAACCATTTATACGGACAAGCTCTCCTTACCGGTAATATTGGTAGCGTTTATTATGAAATACGAAAATTAGATAGTGCAAAAATTTATTTCGAACAGTCTCTCAATTTATCAAGGAAAATAGATGATGTTGTAGGTGAAGCAACCTCCTATTTAAATCTGGGGAGTTATTATCAGATAACGCATGACAATAAAACTGCCATTGACTATTTTTTAAAGTCTTTAAAGATCTTTGAAGAGATGAAAATGCAACCCAACATTGCTGATCTATATTACAATATTGCTACTTCTTATTTAGAAATGAAAGAGTATAAAAAATCTGAAAATTATGCAAAAAAATCATTAGAAATAGCTGATCAGATCGAGAGTTATCCTCATAAAGAGCAAGCTCATCTGGCTTTAAAAAATGTATTTGAAAAAATGAAAAATATGGAGCAAGCATATTATCATTACAAAGAATATATACTAGCAAGGGATACAATTTATAATGAAAAAAACAAAAAAGAACAGTTTAAGTCTGAATTGATCTACGAATATGATAAAAAAAGATATACTGATTCGTTGGGTCAGGTTTTACTTTCAAAAATTCAGAAAGAAGAATTAAGTAGAGAAAAAGAAAAAACTGAAACTCAAAAAAAATTGTCATACACTGCATTGATAGGTTTTATACTCATGCTTTTATTGGCCTTATTTATTTATAAAGGATACAAAGAAAAAAAGAGGTCCAACAAAATTATTTCTGAACAAAAAAACAAAGTGGAAATTCAAAAACATGAAATTGAATTCCAAAAAAGTATTTTAGAAACAAAAAATAAGGAAGTAACAGATTCCATTAATTATGCAAAGCATTTACAGGATGCTATTTTGCCCCCTTTAAGCCAGATAAAAGAACATTTACCTGATTCTTTTATTTTATATCAGCCGAAAGATATTGTTGCAGGTGATTTTTACTGGATGGAGGTTGTTGACAACAATATTCTAATAGCAGCAGCAGATTGTACGGGACATGGAGTGCCGGGAGCAATGGTATCGGTCGTTTGTTCAAATGCATTGAACAGGGCTGTAAAAGAATTTGGAATTCTGGAACCGGGTAAAATTTTAGATAAGGTCCGTGAGTTTGTCATCGAAACATTCGAAAAAAGCGAAAGCGAAGTAAAGGATGGAATGGATATATCGCTTTGTTTAATAAATAAAAATACAAATGAACTTAAATGGTCTGGAGCCAATAACCCATTATGGATCGTTAGGAATAACGAATTAATTGAACTAAAACCCAATAAACAGCCTATTGGAAAGATAGATAATCCAACACCATTTACTACCCTTGTGAACAAATTGCAATTAAAAGACAGTATTTATCTTTTTACAGATGGTTATGCTGATCAATTTGGTGGGCCAAAAGGAAAGAAATTTAAATATTCACAATTAAAAGAGGAATTGATCTTTATTTCTCAATTGAGTGCCGAAAAACAAGCAGAATTATTAGTTAATAAAATTCAAAATTGGAAAGGTAGTTTCGAACAAGTAGATGATATCCTGGTTATTGGTATCAAATTATAAAAAATTGTATAGAAGGAGGTTATGAAAAATGTTTATAGATTCACTTTAATAAATCCTCGTATGTTATTAATTATCTATTCATCTACATTTTTTGCTCAGTCGTAGGCAATTCGAAATTAATAGTCTAATTATTTCATTTTTAGCGAGTTATTTGCTACCTTTACTCTCCCATCAATATATAAAAAATCATGTTTGAGATTCTAAAAAGTTTTGAGACAAAGTATGGTTACCTTAAGAAAAAAGGTTTAACCATTGAAGGATTGGCTATGGTTGATGTGAAGAAAAAAAAGCACGTCATTAAGATCAGCAGACCACTTGTTTTTGATAATCGATTGTTACCAAAGCGTTTCGAAGGGCTGGATGTAAAAACAAATATTAAGCTGAGCACTGAAATGCCAAAAGAGTTTAATGTTGATCGTACCCAACCGGATTGGCATAAAAAGCAATATATTTGGGCTCCTGAGCGTTTTGTAAAATATGTGGAACGTTGTGAAAAAGAAATAAAAGCGCAGTTGAACAATCCACAAATGACAAAACCTGAAATATTAGACGCATTATGCTTCGGTAATTTCGAGGAGCATAAATTAAAAAGTTTGCAATTGGTCAAAGAAGGAAAATTGCCGGCTTATCACGAGAACTAATTAAATTTAATATAAGGGTTAAACATTAGTTTATAAGAGCACTTTGAGTAATCAAGGTGCTTTTTTATTTCATATATTCGCGTTATAAAATCTAAATCCTAAGTGTAAATGGAAGGTCATATCAAATCAAGCATATCAGGGGGCATTGCTACAATCACTTTTTTTCACCCTCAAAGTAATTCGATGCCCGGAATATTATTACGTCAATTGGCAGAAGAAATAACCAATGCAGGAAATGACACAAATGTGAAAGTGATTGTTTTGAAAAGCGAAGGAGAAAAGACTTTTTGTTCCGGTGCCTCTTTTGACGAATTGATTTCTATTAAAGATCTGGAAACCGGAAAAAAATTCTTTTCAGGATTTGCTTTGGTCATAAATGCAATCCGTACTGCTCCAAAATTTGTAATAGCGCGTGTTCAGGGAAAAGCAGTTGGTGGAGGTGTTGGTATTGCATGCACAGCTGATTATACGTTGGCGGTCGATTCTGCTTCTGTAAAGTTAAGTGAATTAGCAGTTGGTATTGGCCCTTTTGTAGTTGGACCTCCTGTGGAACGGAAAATAGGTACAGCAGCATTTACTGCTTTAACTATCAACGCAACTGAATGGCAAACAGCGGACTGGGCAAAAGAAAAAGGAATGTATGCATCAGTTTTTAATACTATTGAAGAAATGGATAAAGCTGTTGCTGAGTTAGCGGATAAACTCTCAAAATCAAATCCTGAGGCAATGGAAATGCTTAAAAAAGTATTCTGGAAAGGAACCGAAAATTGGGATACTCTTTTAATTGAACGTGCTGAAATGAGTGGGAAATTAGTGCTTTCAGAGTTCACCATCAATGCAATAAATAAATTTAAAACGAAAAGTTAGATTTGAGTATTGAGAATAGAGATATGAGATTTTTTGTCGTATTTCTTTTATCTCAAATCTCATGTCTTACAACTCACATCTTAATACTCATACTCAATTCTCACATCTCAATTCTCACATCTCAATTCTATTTTTGTGCAAAAACGTTTAAACAAATTCATTAGCGAAACAGGCACCTGCTCCAGACGGGAGGCAGATAAACTTATTGAGCAAGGACGAGTTACTGTTAATGGAAAAATCCCTGAATTAGGAACAAAAGTTTCCGGTGCTGATGAAATCACGATTGACGGAAAGCCTTTAAATTCAAAAGAAAAAGCAATTTACATCGCTTTTAATAAACCTATTGGCATCACAAGTACCACCGATCTGAAAGATAAGGATAATATCATCGATTACATTAATCATCCCAAGCGGATATTTCCAATAGGTAGATTGGACAAACCTTCTGAGGGATTGATCTTTTTGACGAATGATGGTGATATTGTAAATAAAATTTTGCGGGCAGGTAATAATCATGAAAAAGAATATGTGGTAACAGTTGATAAACCGATAACCACAGACTTTATTCAGCGAATGGGAAATGGTGTAGCAATTTTGGAAACTGTTACAAAAAAATGTGTTGTAACACAAGAAGGAAAAAATAGATTTCGTATAATTTTAACGCAAGGTCTTAACAGGCAAATCCGTAGAATGTGCGAAGCTTTAGATTACAATGTTACCAAGCTGAAGCGAACACGTATTATGAACATTACGTTAGAAAAATTAAATGCAGGGGAGTGGAGATATTTAACAACAGAAGAAATTAGTAACATCAATAAATTAGTTGAATCATCCAGCAAAACGGAAGAAGCGTCAATAATAAACGATTATGAAGATTAAAAACAAACTAAAAATTTTAGATAAAAAAACGTTAACCCTTTTTCTGAAAATTGGTTTTGCTGAAGGAGTTTCCTTTCTGGTATTATTATTTATTGCAATGCCGTTAAAATATTTTATGGGTCTACCATTGCCTGTTAGGGTTATGGGTATGATACATGGCGTATTGTTTATCTGGTATGTCATCGCACTCTTAAAGGCAACGTTGGAATATCAGTGGAGTTTCAAAAAGGCTGCGATTGCTTTTCTACTATCGTTCCTTCCATTCGGAACATTTTATCTGGAAAGAACATTAAAAGAAGAACTCTAGTTTTTTATCAAGAAGTTATCCTAAAAAAATTAAAAACATTTATTACGTTCGCGATATATTTTTCTAAAAAAAAACACTCGAACCGACCGATTTTATTCTATTTCGAAATTTCCATTTTCACTTTTTTGTTCTTGATCTTTTCATTTTTAATTAAACTGAGAACCGAGTCAATTTTTTTTCTATTAACAGCAGCATAGGAAGAAAAGTCAAGCACCTCGATCAATCCCAATTCGTCTTTTTTCAATTCCCCTTTTTGAAGCAGCATTCCAACAATATCCATTTTATTGATCTTGTCTTTTTTCCCGGCAGCAATGTAAAGTGTGCACCATGGTGTGTTTTCCGGAATCTTGTTTTCCTTTGGTAAAACTTCCGGGATAGGAGTTTCCTTGATAAAAGGAGGAATATGTTCACCTGCTCCTAAAATCAAATAAGCTGTTCCTTTAGCGTTCATACGTGCTGTACGACCATTCCGATGTATAAAAACATCCTCGGTATGCGGCAATTGATAATGAATAATGTTTTCAATTTCCGGAATATCCAATCCGCGGGAGGCAAGATCTGTAGTAATTAAAATCCGATAGGTTCCATTTCTGAATTTTATCAAAGCTCGTTCTCTGTCTTCTTGCTCCATTTTTCCATGAAATGTTCCATGTATCAAACCTTTCTCTTTCAGTAATTCACTGAAACGATCAACGGCATCCCTGTGATTACAAAACACAAGAGTAGCTGTGTTACCTAATTTACATATCAAAGCAAATAAAGCTTCTATTTTATCTTTTTCTTCAGTTGTTACAATTTTTAATTTTAAACCTTCGGCTTTTGTAGGAGTTTTACTTAAATAATTTAATTCAATCGGATCGTTAATTCCGGTGAATGATGGAATCTCCTTCATTTTTGTGGCAGAGGTCAACATCCGTTTTTTTATTTTTTTTAACTGATAAATAATGTATGACATGTCTTCCTGAAAACCAAATTCAAGTGCTTTATCAAATTCATCCAGTACTAAAGAGGTTATGGTTGATGTATCCACATTTTTATTCCGGATATGAAATGCAATTCTGCCAGGTGTTCCGATAAGTAATGCCGGTGCTTGTTCCAGGTTATGTTTTTCTGTTCGGGTAGAATGACCACCATAACAACAATTCACTTTAAATCCTGTTCCCATTTGTTTAAAAACCTGTTAGATCTGCAAACCTAATTCACGGGAAGGTACCAAGACCAATGCCTGTACGCCCGTTTTGTTTTTATCCATTTGTGTTAACAAAGGCAATAAAAAACCGAGGGTCTTTCCTGATCCGGTAGGAGAAAGTAATACAACATCATTTGCTTTTTTTGCTGCTTCAATTGAAGCAATTTGCATTTCATTTAAGGAAGAAATTTTTAAATTCTCCAGCACTTTTTGTATCATCCTTATTAATTTGATCCCAAAGGTACGCTTATTATTGAGGGTAAAAGAAGAACAAAAAATGAAAAAATCATTACATTTGAATAAATTTATTTGGAACACAAACAATTAAAAAATAATATCATGAAAAATATCTACTTATTTTTACTTTCCTTCTTATTGTCATTAAGTATGAATCTTAATGCACAATGTACTTCCTGTACAATTACAATTAGTAGCAATGATCCTGCAAATCATATAATTTCAGCAGGACAAACGATGTGTATAACATCAACAGGTACTTCTACTGGTTTAATAACAATTACAACAGGCGGAACATTATGTAACCAGGGAACCATTAATTCATCAAACTTATGGGTGCAAGGTGGAACATTTAATAATTATGGAACCATAACAACAACAAATGTTTTGACATCCTCTGCAGGAACTTTTAATAATTATGGAAATGCTGACATTGATAGTTTGCTGATCATGCAAACAAATTCTTTATACATCAATTCAGGAACAGTTACCAATATTCGTTTTGCCGTAACTTCAAATGCTTCGGCAACTAATTCAGGTAACATAACAGCTGATTTTATGGGAGATTCAACATGTTTGGCATTTAATAATTATGGTAATCTAACTGTTAATTTCGATTTTGGAAATGCATATAACAGCAATTTTAGTAACCATGGTTATGTAAAGATCATGCGTGATTTTTATAATTCGTACGGCTCTAATTTTAATGTAGGTAATTGTATGATCACTGTAGGGCGTGATTGGTATAATTCAGCTACAATTTCTGGTCTTGCAGGAGCATGCGGAGGGTTTAATATTGCGGCTTCTTCATTAAATTCGGGTACCATTGGTTCAATTGGTGGACCAGTTGTTGATCTATGCGATGCCGGTCATCCTGCTTTAGGTATTGATGCTCCGGGTGGAACAATTGCCAGCAATACAACATATTGTACCTGTACAAATAATTGTGTTTTAGTTGCAGGTATCCATGAAGCTGCTGCTCAAAGTAGCGTTTTGATACAAAGTATTTACCCAAATCCTGTTGCTAACAATTTAACGATCGAACTAAATAATAATGAATCAGAGCTTTTACAAATTGAGATAGTGGACATGTTAGGACGAAAGCAAATCTCGAATTCTTATAAAGCAAACATTGGCGGAAACAAAACTTCGGTAAATGTTTCTGATTTGGCACAAGGGACATATATTTTAAAAATTACTGATTCACATCAGTTGCAAGCTACACAGATGTTTAATGTGACGAAATAGAAATTATTTTACTTATTTAAAAGAGCGTTTAAATGACGCTCTTTTTTTTTTAAACAATTTAAATTGAAGTGGAATAATTTCAAAATACCTTCCATTTCATATTCAAATAAATAGTATTTTTAAAAAAAGAAATTTTAGAAAATAGACCGAGTAGAATGTTGCAAACAATGTCTGACAAAAAACGGAAAATAGATTCATCCATTGCTGAAGAAACACTTTTAAAAGCATTTGAGCTGATGTGTACCGCCAAAGCCATGTCTGAATTATATGAAGCAAATAAGGATGTTTGTTCAAAATACGTACATGCTACTTCCCGCGGACATGAAGCCATTCAATTAGCAATGGGCCTCCAGCTTAAAGCACAGGATTATTTATCAGCTTATTACCGTGATGATGCCATGCTGCTTGGAATTGGTATGCAACCTTATGAATTAATGTTGCAATTATTAGCAAAACGTGATGATCCATTTAGTGGTGGTCGAACCTATTATTCTCATCCAAGCTTGAGAAGGGATGATATGCCAAAAATTCCTATGCAATCCTCTGCAACCGGAATGCAGGCCATACCAACAACAGGTGTTGCTATGGGGATTCAATATTTAGAAAAACAAAATTTATTACCTGATTATGGTGATGAAAAACCAATAGCAGTTTGTTCATTAGGAGATGCGTGTATCACCGAAGGTGAAGTGGCAGAAGCTTTTCAAATGGCGGTGTTAAAAAAAATGCCTATTCTTTATTTGGTTCAGGATAATGAATGGGATATTTCGGCAAGTGCAAAAGAAATTCGTGCTCAGGATGCATCAGAATATGCAAAAGGTTTCAAAGGATTAGAAACACGTACGATTGACGGAACTGATTTAATCAAATCATTTAATACAATCAAAGAAGTTATTGCATTGATCCGAAAAGAACGCAGACCATTTTTAATTCATGCGAAAGTTCCTTTGTTGAATCATCATACATCTGGTGTTCGAAAGGAATGGTATCGTGATGATCTGGAGGAAGCGCAAAAACGTGACCCGTTTCCAAAATTCAGGAATCAATTGATCGTTGCAGGTTTTGATAATTCTGAATTAACAGAAATCGAAAATAAAGCAAAAGCAAAAGTTGAAGAAGATTATCAAAAAGCTTTATTAGCAGAAGATCCGAGGCCTGAAGATCTTTTTGATCATGAATTTTCACCAACACCAATCACTGAAGAAAAAGGGGAGAGGGAGCCAAAAGGAAAAGAAAAAACGGTGATGGTTGATTCTGCTTTGTTTGCTATTCGCGAATTAATGGCAAAACATCCTGAATGTTTATTATACGGTCAGGATGTTGGAGGAAGGCTTGGAGGTGTTTTTCGTGAAGCTGCAACATTGGCGCAAACCTTTGGTGATGATCGCGTTTTCAATACACCAATTCAGGAAGCATTTATAATCGGAAGTACAGTTGGTATGAGCGCAACAGGTTGTAAACCTATTGTTGAAGTACAATTTGCCGATTATATCTGGCCGGGACTTAATCAATTGTTTACCGAGGTTAGTCGTTCTTGTTTTTTATCAAATGGAAAATGGCCGGTAAGTTGTATCATCCGTGTTCCTATTGGTGCATATGGCAGTGGCGGACCATATCACTCTTCAAGTGTGGAAAGTGTTTTGGCAAATATCCGAGGAATAAAAATTTGTTATCCATCAACCGGAGCTGATTTTAAGGGCTTGATGAAAGCTGCTTACTATGATCCTAACCCTGTAATAATGCTCGAACACAAGGGTTTATACTGGAGTAAAATAAAAGGAACAGAAGATGCCCGTACCATAGAGCCGGATGAAGATTATATTATTCCATTAGGCAAAGCACGCATGGTGCAAGAAGTGGATGCTTCTTCAGAGAAACAAACATTAACCATTATTACTTATGGAATGGGTGTTTATTGGGCAAAAAATGCAGCGAAAGATTTTCCTGAGCAAATTGAAATTGTTGATTTACGAACGATTAATCCATTAGACGAAGCAACAGTTTTTTCATCGGTTAAAAAACATGGAAAGTGCATCGTGCTTACAGAAGAACCTTATAACAACGGATTTGCACAGGCATTAGCCGGACGGATTTCGAAATATTGTTTTGAATCGTTGGATGCACCGGTTGAAATTATTGGTGCTGAAAATTTACCAGCAATTCCTTTAAATTCAATATTGGAAGCAACGATGTTACCTAATGCAAGTAAAGTTGCAAAAGCAATGGAAGAATTATTAAAATATTAATTTTCTTTACCGCAGAGTCGCTAAGGCGCGAAAGAAAAGGATAATTATATTGAAGCGAGAAATGATAAATAGGAAATTTTTAAAAAAAATCCAATAAAAAAAACTCTGCGACTTTGCGCCTTCGCGGTAAAAAAAACTATGCTATCCAACAACGACATACTAAAAAAGCTACGTGTAGCGCTTGAACTAAAAGACGAAGATGTAGTAAAGATCTTGAAATTAGTAGAATTTGATATTTCGAAAAGTGAATTAAATGCGCTTTATCGTAAACCGGATCACCCGAATTTTAAAGAATGTGGTGATCAATTGTTACGTAATTTTTTAAACGGATTAATTATTTATAAACGTGGCCCAATGCCCGAAAAGAAAAAAACAACATGAAAAAAACAACTGCAATTTTTTCCGCTCTTTTAGTTCTGATCTGTTTAAATTCTTTTGCTCAGACAGATTCAATAACAAATGCAAATTGGAAAGTGGGGACCACAAAAGAAATTAATGGAACTAGCATTTTACGGGTTTCCGGTGCAAATAATGATACACTGGGCCTTACAAATATTTCATACTCCGATTATAAACAAATTATAAATGATGTAAATGCACAAGCTGTCGCTGAAAACTGGTCTGAAGAAAGGAAGCAATTGTTTTTGAAATCATACGAAAGCACAGCGAAAGGAGGAAGAATAAATCTTTACATCGAACGTAAAACAATTACAGCGGGAGATTTTAAAAACTTTACCGTTGTTGTAAAAAGAGTTTTAGGAAAAACAATGGAATCGGAGGTTTACACGGAAGTATTAAAAAAGGATGTTCCTGATTTTTCAAAAACAAAAAAAAATTATTCGAATTCTACTTCAATTTTGTTGAACGATCCAAATCTTGGTAAAATTGTTATTTATGTTATTGAAGGGACAGGGCCTAAAAAACATGAATTTAAATTTGAATTAAAATAAATTCTTTTTCCTCACGAAATCCTTATGCATTTTTATCAGATATGATATTAATCATATCACTTGATTTTTATAGGAAACAACTATTCAAACTATCCTTGAATAACTAAATTTGTTCTTCTTATAAATATCTTTTGTATTATGAATATAGATTTTCTTGACGGCAATGAAATGGTTGCATTGGGAGCTTTTGAAGCCGGATGCAATTTTTTTGCAGGTTATCCTATCACTCCAGCCAGTGCCATACTTCAACAAATGATCGATGATTTGCCAAAACACGGTGGTACCGCTATTCAGGCAGAAGATGAAATTGCTTCCATTGGTTTTTGCATTGGAGCTTCCATGACCGGAAAAAAAGTATTAACTGCAACAAGTGGCCCCGGACTCAGTTTGTATTCAGAAAATATCGGAATGGCAATAATGGGAGAAACACCGATGGTAATTGTTGATGTGCAGCGGCACGGACCGGCAACCGGATCGGCAACCAAAGACGGAGCGAGTGATATTCAATTTGCCCGTTGGTCCACATCAGGCGGTTATCCAATCATAGCATTGGTCCCAACTAATGTGGAAGAGTGTTATACGATGGCAATTCAGGCATTTAATTACGCAGAGCAATTTCGAACTCCGGTATTTTTGCTTTCCAGCAAAGAGATCGCTATGACAAGGGAACGCGTTGATTGGTCAAAAATTAAAAAACCTGAGATTATAAACAGAACATATCATAAACCGGAAGATGGAAAATACATTCCGTATCGTTTTGTGAATAGTGAAGATATCCCTCCTTTTGCAGCTTATGGGGGCGAAGAGCTTACACGTTACACAACTTCAACACATGACGAAAATGCGAATCTGCTTGCAGATCCTGTAAAGATCCAACGAATGATGGATCATCTGAATAAAAAAATTGATTCGGATAAAATCTCGTTAGTTGTAAAAGATTTTGAGGAAGGAGCAGAAATACTTGTCGTTTCGTATGGCGTAACATCCCGTACTGCACGGGAAGCAATAAAAATGGCAAGAGCAAACAATGTAAAGGTATCATCCTTGGTTATACATTCTGTTTGGCCCGTTCCAGAAAAGGAAATAAAAAACGCATTAAAAAATGTTAAGAAAGTAATTGTTCCTGAAATGAATGCAGGCCAATACATATATGAAGTTCAGCGATTGATTACGAACAATGCTCAATTAATTGGAGTAAACACAATGGATACCAGGCTTATTAATCCTGAAAAAATTTATCAGGCGATTTTAAGTTAATAAACGTTCATTGCGAGCGAAGCGAAGCAATTTTCCAATAAAGTATAGAGATTGCTTCGGGCGAAAAGCCCTCCCAAAGACGAACAAAATGAAAAAAAATTTTTCAGAAAAAAAATTACAATATGAGTACAACAGTAGCACCAGCATCTTCATTTCTTTTCGAAGATAAAAAATTCCCTTTCTGTCCGGGTTGCGGGCATACCGTAAGTGCGAATGCTTTGAATAAAGCATTGGTAACTTTAAAAATCGATCCAAAGCAAACAGTTATTGTTACGGATATTGGTTGTGTTGGTTTAACAGATCATTATTTTAATATCAATGCCTTTCATGGATTACATGGGCGATCCATTACTTATGCAACAGGAATAAAACTTGCCAATCCTGGGTTGAATGTGATAGTTTTGATGGGTGATGGCGGGCTAGGAATTGGAGGAGGCCATTTCCTGAATGCAGCACGGAGAAATATTGGAATCACAGTTTTAGTATTTAATAATTTTAATTATGGAATGACAGGCGGACAACATTCTACCACCACACCAATGCATGGAATTACCTCAACAACTCCTGAAGGAAATGAAGAAAACCCTGTTGATATATGTGCGCTGGTTGGGGCGGTAAATGGTTCGTTTGCTGCTCGAACAACTGTTTACGACAAAGATCTGACAGATATTATGGTTGCAGCTATTCAGCATAAAGGATTTTCGGCAGTTGATATATTGGAACCATGTACTGCTTATTTTGCTAAGAAGAATACAATGGATAAGGAAGGTATCTTGGGATTAATGACGTCTTTGGGTTATGAAAAAGGTATAGTAATAAATAAGAACAGAGAAGAATTAACAGAAAAAATTAAGAAGCATACAGCCCAGCAAATGGCTATTGTTGCATCAAAACAAAAGGAACAAAAACAGTTCAAACATAATTTAATAAAGAAAACAAGTTTGGTAATTGCTGGTAGTGCAGGAGAGAGAGTTATTTCTTCGTCTTTCTTATTGGCTTATTCCGGTATTATCTCCGGATTATTTGTTACACAAAAAGATGATTTTCCAATTACTGTTATGACAGGATATTCTGTTTCCGAAATTATTTTTTCTGATGAGGAAATATTGTACACTGAAATTGACAAGCCTGATTATATATTTATATTATCAATGAACGGATATGAGCGTGTGAAGAATCGTATTAATGCAAATACTATCATCATTACCGATGAATCCTTGAATATGGTTGAGTTGCTGAAAGGAAAAGTGGATCCAAAAAATATTATTAATATCCCGATTGTAAAAGAAGCAAGAGTGATCGATAAAAATTATGCCGTTATGATTGGTTTAGCAGCATTTTTGCATCATTCAAACTTATTTAGTCAGGATGCATTTGTGGAAGCAATTAATACAAAAAATAAACCTGCATTTATTGAAAAGAGTTTGCAGGCAATTGAAGTTGGAGCTCAAATGATCAAGAGTTTGGTGAATAGTTAATTTATTAAAAAAAAATCTGTTCCAGCAAATCCAATAAACAATGATTAGAAAATACGAACCCAAAGACAAAGCAGAATTGATAGAAATATTCAAATTAAATATTCCTATTTATTTTGATCCAAAGGAAGTTGTGATATTTGAAAAGTATTTGGAAACTCATGCGGGTACTTATCACACAATTGAATATAATAATAAAATTGTAGGAGGAAACGGTTATAATTTTAAGGATAACAATTCTATTGGAGAAATTACCTGGATCTTTTTCCATCCAAATTATTCCGGAATTGGTTTAGGAAAGGAATCGGTTGATTATTGTTTGAAATTATTTAGATCACAGCCCAGTCTGAACAAAGTTGTTGTAAGAACATCTCAATTAGCTAATAAGTTCTTTTCAAAATTAGGTTTTGATCTTATTGAAACTGAGCCTGATTATTGGGGATTAGGACTTGATCTTCATTTAATGGAATTGGATTTTAAAAAAGAAAAAAATCTCATTTCATAAATTCATTGCTTATTTAACTCAAAAAAGGCGTGGATCTTTTCACCTTTATTTCAAATAATATCCCGTCAACTCTGCTGCAGGAATAAAAAAACGAATCCTTTATTTATAGTAAAGCAATTAAGATAATCCTTGTATTGTTTTCGAAAAAAAAGCGCCTGCAAGTATAACAAGCAATAGAAGTAAAATTTTTAACTCCAATCAGTTATTATTTTAGCGATTCACAATCAATAGGAGAGGTAACTGTAAAAAACAAAAGGCTTTTTGAATGTTTTATGAGGAGGATAGGCTGCCATATCCCAATTAAATTCGTATTCCAATAATTAAGATATCATCTACTTGTTCTAAATCACCTTTCCAATCTTCAATAGTAGAATTTAAAACTTCTTTTTGTTTTGACATTGGTATCTCATTAATAGCGATCAATAATTCTTGCAAAGGTTTGTACTTGTATTTTTTTCCTTTGGGTCCTCCAAATTGGTCGGCATAACCATCGGTAAAAATGTATAAAATGTCACCAGGTTGTGTTTCCACTATGTGAGGAGTAAATTGTTTTAGCTCCTCATAAATAAATGCTCCAACAGGATGTTTGTTAGCTTTTATTTCAATTAATTGTTTGTTTCGGATGATCCATAAAGGATTAAATGCTCCTGCAAATTCTATTTGTTTAGTTTCTTTGTCGATACTTAGCAAAGCAATGTCCATTCCATCCTTCACACTTATAATAGTTTCCTCGGATTGATTAAGCATTTTTGAAATATTCTTATTCAAATTATTCAAGATCAAAAAAGGTTTGCTTAATCCATAAACATTGATCGCTTGTTGTAATAAATTATTCCCGACAATACTCATGAATGCTCCCGGAACTCCGTGTCCGGTGCAATCAGCGGCAGCCACCAATACTTGATTCCCCAATTCCTCTATCCAGTAAAAGTCCCCACTTACAATATCCTTTGGTTTATATAATACAAAGCTGTCCGGTAATAATTTCTGAATTTTGCTATCCGGTGGGAGAATTGCATTTTGAATATTCTTCGCATAAATAATACTTGAGGTAATCTCCTTATTTTTTAAAGCAAGTTCACCATTTTTTAGTTCAATTTCTTCTTTTTGCTCTTCAATATTTTTATTCTTTTCAGCTAATATATTGTTAGCTTTTTGTTTTACTTTATTTCTATTAAATAAAATCACAACGATGATTAAAACAAGAATACAGCCACCAATTAAAGAATTTCTGATAAAGATATTTCTTCCATTTACCATTTCTTGATTTAATAATTGTATTTCTTTTTCTTTTTTCAATAATTCTATTTCCCTGTTTTTTTTGTCGGTTTCATATTTTGTATTCATTTCAGCAATTTGCCCTGTGCTTTCTTTTGAAAACATTGAATCTTTAAGATTTGAATATTTTTGATGCGACTCATAAGCCTGTTTGTAATTTCCCATTTCAAAATACACTTCAGAGCTCATTAAATATGCCTGGCTTAACTGTTTTTGAGCCTTAATTTCATTAGACAATGCCAATGCTTCCTTCAGTTTTTCAATAGCCTTTTCGTATTGCTTTTGCGAAATATAAATTTTAGCAATGGCAAGTATTCCATAAGTCATATCCGATTTATTACCCAGCTCATTGTTAATTTCAATTGCTTCGGATGCATATTTCAATGCTTCAGAATATTTTTTTTGCCGTATAGATTTCAGAAATATTAATCAGAGATACCGCACAACCAGGTTTGTAATTTATTTCCTTGTAAAATTCATATGATTTTTTAAAATATAAAATCGAAACTTCTATTTCCCCTTTATAATATGCTACCCCACCAATATTGCTATACACACCACCTAGTCCATTTTTATCATTTAATTTTGAATATATGGTAACAGCTTTTTGAAAATAGTCTTGAGCCTTATCTAAATTATTTTGAGCCCAAAAAATTAATCCAACGTTGTTGTATGAACTTGCCATTCCTTTTTGTTCATTAAGTGACTCATCTATTTCAAGGGAAATTAAATAATATTTTAGCGCTTTATCATAATTGCTTTGATAATAATAGATTGATCCGATATTATTATAGGTTGTAGACATTTGTTTTTTATTTCCCAGCTCTTCATTAATTTTTAGAGAAAGCATGTATGAATCCATTGCTTTATCATTGTTTGATAGATTAGAGTTGATCATACCTAATAAATGATAGGAATTGGCAATACCTTGTTTGAATTTAAGTTTTTGCGAAAGTTCTAAAGCTTTGTTTGCAAATCCCATTGCCTTTTTTGGTTCGTTATTCTTATACTCTGAACCTAATTGAATAAAACAATTTACTGTAGTAGTATCCTGTGATTCCTTATTTAATATTGATTGAACACTATCAACAGTTTTCTTATTTTGCGCCAGCGAACTTTCTGTAAAAAGTAAAAACAGAAAAATAAAAAATCGGTAATGTGTCATAAAAAAGAATAGCATTATTTAGTTTAAATTCATTGTAAAGTAGAAAAAATAATTGGTTTTATAAATAGTCAGAAAATAATTTTTAAATGATGGACTTTTTTTTAATATCTATTATAGTTCAAACCGTAATTCCAATAATTAAAATATTATCTTCTGTTCTAAATTCTCTTTCCAACCTTCGATATTAGAATTAAAAATTTCTTTTTTGTTTAGCTATTGTCACTTATCGCATTCAGCAATTCATGCAAAAGGTGCTTGTATTTTTTCCCTTTTAAAACAAAAAATTAAATAATTGAATATAATTATTATTTATTACACTGAAAAATAGTCATAGAAATTTTAAAAGAGAAGTCAAATAGTCATATAACTATCAATTAATTCAGCCAATTCGTCCTGATTAAAAATCTTCTTTTGCCATGGAATAGCTTTTGACTAAGTTCTAACAACAAAATATAAATGTTAAAAAAAGATTACATAGAAAAACAACTTGAACAATTAGCCCTTGCAATTGCAAAGGTGATTAGCCAAATCACTAATTCAAAAATGCAGGGCAATCCTGATTCAGGGATAATAATTGCGGATGAATTTTTGCGATCTGAATTTGATGTTGAGTTAGCAAAATTGGCGGCAATGGACAAAGAACATTTGATCGAATATTTAACAACACATAAAAATTTAAAATCAGCTAAACTTAATCTTATGGCTAATCTGCTTTTTGAAACAGCAGAATTATATGAAAGATCTCAAAAGGAAAACATTGCAAAAAATCTGTATGAGAGAACATTAATTATTTACGACTATGTTAATGAAACAGAAAAAACATTTTCACAACATAGGCAAGAGAAAATAAGAACTATAAAATTAAAGATATGAACCTGAATAATTTTACCATCAAATCGCAAGAAGCTGTTGAAAAGGCTGTTCAGCTGGTAACCGTAAATGGTCAACAAGCCATAGAGAACGGACATCTTTTAAAAGGGATTCTTGAAGTGGATGAAAATGTTACACCATTCATCCTTAAAAAATTGAATGTAAATGTTCCATTATTCACAAAAACATTGGATAAAATAATTGAAAATTATCCAAAAGTTTCCGGTGGACAACCTGTTTTATCCAACAGTGCCAATCAGGCAATAGTAAAGGCTGCTACCTACTTAAAAGAATTTGGAGATGAATATGTTTCCATTGAGCATTTATTGCTGGCTATTCTTTCAACAAAAGATACCATATCACAATTATTAAAAGATAATGGGGTTACTGAAAAAGATTTGAAAGCTGCAATTACCGAATTACGCAAAGGAGCTAAAGTAACCAGCCAAACAGCTGAAGATACTTACAATGCATTAAACAAATATGCCATTAATTTAAACGAACAAGCAAAAAAAGGAAAGCTTGATCCTGTGATCGGTCGTGATGAAGAGATCCGCAGAGTATTGCAGATTCTTTCTCGAAGAACTAAGAACAATCCTATTTTGGTGGGAGAACCGGGTGTAGGAAAAACAGCTATAGCCGAAGGGTTAGCGCATCGTATCGTAAACGGTGATGTACCTGATAATTTAAAATCAAAACAAATATTTTCCCTTGATATGGGATCATTGATTGCCGGTGCAAAATTCAAAGGAGAATTTGAAGAACGTTTGAAATCAGTTGTAAAAGAGGTAACTTCTGCCGAAGGGGAGATCATTTTATTTATTGACGAAATCCATACACTTGTTGGAGCCGGTGGCGGAGAAGGAGCCATGGATGCTGCAAATATTTTAAAACCAGCATTGGCTCGCGGTGAGTTACGTGCTATTGGTGCTACTACTTTGGGTGAGTTTCAGAAATATTTTGAAAAAGACAAAGCACTCGAAAGGCGCTTTCAGAAAGTAATGGTTGATGAACCAAGTGCCGAAGATGCAATTTCGATTTTGCGTGGGATCAAAGAAAAATACGAAACACATCACAAAGTGCGAATAAAAGATGAAGCAATTATTTCTGCAGTTGAACTTTCGCAACGTTATATCAACGATCGTTTCTTGCCCGATAAAGCTATTGACCTGATGGATGAGGCTGCGTCAAAATTGCGTATGCAAATTAATTCCATGCCGATTGAATTAGATGAAGTAGAGCGTAAAACGCGCCAATTAGAAATTGAACGAGAAGCAATAAAAAGGGAGAATGATACTAAAAAGCTGGAGGATCTGAATAAAGAAATTGCTGAACTTTCTGATAAACGTACCAATTTACGAGCTAAATGGCAAGCTGAAAAAGAAGTGGTAGAAGGAATTCAAAAAGTAAAAGAACATATTGAAAATTATAAGTTCGAAGCCGAACAAGCGGAACGGAGCGGTGATTATGGTAAAGTTGCTGAGATTCGTTATGGGAAAATCAAAGAGTCGGAAATAGAATTAAAATCATTTGAAAGTAAATTAGCAGAGATGCAAATGAACGGTTCTCAAATGATCAAAGAAGAAGTGGACAGTGAAGATATTGCAGGCATTGTAGCCGGCTGGACAGGCATTCCTGTTTCACGTATGCTGCAAAGTGAACGGGAAAAATTATTGCATCTGGAAGATGAATTACACAAACGGGTTGTTGGTCAGGAAGAGGCAATTGAAGCAATCAGTGATGCTGTTCGTAGAAGCCGTGCCGGATTGCAGGATACAAAACGTCCAATCGGTTCATTCATTTTCTTAGGGACAACAGGTGTTGGTAAAACCGAGTTAGCAAAAGCATTAGCTGAATTTTTATTCAACAACGAAAATAGTATGACCCGTATTGATATGAGTGAATATCAGGAGCGTCATTCTGTAAGTCGTTTAGTTGGAGCCCCTCCGGGTTATGTTGGCTATGAAGAAGGCGGACAATTAACGGAAGCTGTTCGCAGAAAACCATACAGTGTTGTTCTGTTAGATGAAATTGAAAAAGCGCACCCGGATGTATTTAATGTTTTGTTGCAAGTACTTGATGATGGAAGATTAACGGATAATAAAGGCCGTGTTGTCAATTTTAAAAATACCATTATTATCATGACATCTAATATGGGCTCACATCTTATTCAGGAAAATTTCGAAAAGATAAAGGACCACAACTACGATGAAATAATGGCAAAAACAAAATTAGAGGTATTTGATCTTTTAAAAAAATCCATTCGCCCTGAGTTTTTGAATCGTATCGATGAAACAATCATGTTCACTCCTTTAAATCGTGAAAATGTTCATCGTATAGTTGAACTTCAATTCAACGGAATAGCAAAAATGTTGGAAGAAAACAATATTCACCTTTCTGCAACTCCTGAAGCAATTGAATGGTTGGCACAACTGGGTTTCGATCCACAGTTTGGTGCGCGTCCTGTTAAGCGAGTAATGCAGAAACGTGTATTGAATGAGCTTTCAAAACAAATTTTGGCTGGAAAGGTTCAGAAGGATGCAAAAATAGTGTTGGATGTGTTCGACAAAGAATTTGTATTCAGAAACCCTGTAGAAACAGATAAAAAAGTAAAAAAAGAAAAGTCTGGTAAAATCGCCTGATGTTAAAATATGTTAACCTTACAACATTTGGCCGGAATGTTGAGTTATATTAATAGAAATAAAAAAATAAAAACCATGAAAACAAAAAAAATAGTCATAGATAATCGCCCGAAGTTTAAATTACAACTGGATAACAGAACGACAATAACAGTTAGAAGCACAATTGCATTAAAAGCATGGCAGGAACGTTATCCGGCTGCAAAAATTCTGGATTGATTTATTAACAACAACATCCCCAAACATGTTAATACAGTCAGGGCTTATTAATAGCCCTGACTGTATTGTTTTTTACCGGTTTCTGTATCTGTTTTCGACTGTTTTTTTCATTAATTCATCTAATTGTTAGGTGTTTTTCTGCATAAAATTCTATATTTGTCCGCAAAATATAGAAAATGAAAAAATTACTCTCTTTAATTTTATTTTTCTCCTTAAGCTTAATAGCAATTACTTCATTTTCAAAAAATAAAGAAGATGAATCTGAAACTATTGATAATTCAATTGTAATTGATAGAATTACTAATTCTGATATAGAAGTTATTATACCTTCCATAATTTTCACATTTCGAGATGCCGAAATAAAATTAAAATTCAATAACCTTCAACATACAAAACTACAGGCAAGTAAAAACGAAGTTGAATTTATTATAAATGGCGAGAACAAAAAAATACATTTTGTAAATGGTGAAGCTTCATTCAAACATAGCTTCGATTCATCTAACTCTCTTTCAATCTTTGCTGAGGAATTTAGTTTTAATAAGAAAGTAACAGCCTACCCGCTATGGGCATTTTTTGTACCCGTTGCATTGTTATTATTATTAATTATTAAGAATAGGTTGAAAAAAAGTAAAAATTGAATTCCTATTACTGTTAGAGAAGAAAATTAACTTACTGCTGAATTAACTTCCTGCTTTTATACTTCTCGTACAATTGATGTACAATTCCATCCGCTAATCCAATTTGAGGGACAATTATTTTTTCGATATCCGCTTTTTTGAGGACAGTTAATACTATTTTTGAAGCTGTAATAATAACATCTGCCCTGTCGGGATTAAGACCAAGTATTTTCACCCGTTCCTCATAAGTATAGGATTCAAGTAATTCATACAGATTTTTTAATTTGGATGTTGGCAGTGCCTTATTTAATTTTCTGCCCGACATTTTAAATAATTTATTAATATTCCCTCCTGAACCAATAGCAATCAAAGGTTTGTAGCCTTTTGTAATTTCCTGGATCCAGTTTTTAAAATACGTCCAATATTCTTTATCGATCTGATCATGAAGCATGCGGATGGTTCCAATATTGAAAGATTGAGAAACAACAGCTTTGTTTTTTGAGAATAGTGTTATTTCTGTACTTCCTCCGCCAATATCAATATATAGGTAATTGTTGCTTTTATCCAAATGTTCCTCAATGTGATTGGAATAAATAATATCTGCTTCTGTTTTCCCATCAATAATTTCAATTTTTATTCCGGCTTCTTTCCGCACCTGTTCGATAACATCCCAACGGTTTTCTGCATCACGCATTGCGGATGTTGCGCAGGCTCTATAATCTACAGCATCATATACACTGATCAAATTTTTAAACGCTTTCATAGCGGTTACTAACTTTTCAGTTTTTTCACGGGAGATTTTCCCGGTTAAAAATGAATCTTCGCCTAAGCGAATGGGAACACGGATAAGTTCTGCTTTTTTAAAAACTACCATGCCATTGTCATCATACACATTGCAGAATAGTAATCTAACTGCGTTGGAACCTATATCAATTGCTGCAAATTTCAAGGATACGTTTTAATTTTTTTTAGTTTTGAATAAATTATAAATTGATTCTTGAGCTCTTACCTGTGTTTTACTTTTTGATTTTCTGTATTCATTATTTTGATTACTTCCTAATATTCGGGACTTTGTATTATCTTCCAAAAGCAATTCTATTATTTTCCGTATTGTTTGTTGAATACCTGTATCATAAATAGGCACAGCTACTTCTGACCGAAAATCAAGATTACGGGGCATCCAATCTCCCGAAGATATATAGAATTTTTCATCACCTCCATTACAAAATATGAACACCCTGCTATGTTCTAAGAATTTATCTACAATGCTAATTGCTTCAATATTATCGCTTAATCCTTTAATGCCTGCTACCAATGAACATATGCCACGAATGATCAATTTTATCTTAACTCCTTCTGCACTTGCATCATATATTTTTTGGATCATTTCGGGATCTACTAGATTATTTAATTTTAAAATAAAATAAGCAGGTTTGTTTTTTCTTGCGTTCTGAATCTCTTTGTTGATAAGCTGTAAAATTCGTTTGCGCATATAAAAAGGAGAAACTAATAAATGTTTATATGTTCCTTTTTTAAAATTGTCGAAATAAAAAGTAAATACCTTTGCCACTTCTTCTGTTATTCGTTTGTCAGAGGTTAACAATGAATGATCAGTATATATTTTTGCCGTATCTCCATTAAAATTTCCTGTCCCTATATTTGAATACTGAATTAATTTTCCGGATTCTTTTCGGGTTATTAAAAACATTTTCGAATGTACTTTTAACCCGGGAACACCATAGATCACTGTTGCTCCCTCTTCCTGTAGTTTGTTAGACCAATAAATATTAGCTTCTTCATCAAAGCGGGCCTGAAGTTCGACAACAGCAGTAACTTGTTTCCCATTTTTTACCGCATTAATAAGTGCTTTTACCACATTTGAATTTTTTGCAACGCGGTATAAGGTTATTTTAATGCTTTGAACTTTTGGGTCAATTGATGCTTCACGTAAAAGATCAATGATATGTTCATAGGACTGATAAGGATAAGTTAGTAAAACATCTCTTTTTTTGAGAACTTTAATGATGCTGGATTGTCCTTTTAAATCAGGATGTTTGAGTGGCACATTTTTTTTATAACTTAATTCTTGTCCGCCAATATTCGGGAAGGAAATAAAATCTTTGAAATTGTGATACCGGCCTCCGGGAATAAGGTTGTCCTCTTTACGTAATTTTATTTTTTTTATAATAAATGCTAAAATATCAGGGGCAATTTCATGATCATAAACCAATCGAACCGGTTGTCCTTTTTTTCTTGCTTTTAATCCTTTTGAGATCTTTTCCACAAAACTTTTCGACAGATCATTGTCCATGTCAATTTCAGCATCCCTGGTCATTTTGATATTGTAAGCCTCTGCATAATCATAGTCGAAATTAGAGAATATATCATCTAAACAAAAGCGAATCACATCATCCAGTAGTATAATATGGTTTCTTTCGTTTTCTTTTGGTAAAACTAAAAAACGCGAAATTGTGTCTGTTGGAACTTCAAGTAATGCAAATTTATTTTTTTTAAATGAATTCTTCCGTCCCAATTTCACGATCAAATAACCTGTTCTGTCTTTTAAGTATGGGAAATGAGATGATTCGTCCAACATGATTGGGAAAAGTGTTGGCATTACCTTTTCAGAAAAATAATCTCTTACAAATGCAGCTTGTTTAGCGCTTAAATGTTTTTCATTTATAATGGAAATATTATTTTTAGTAAGTTCTTTTAAGATCGATTGATAAATTTTTTCGAACTTATTTTGTTGGTCAATAACAATTTTTTGAATTTTATCGAGGAGGCGTTGGGGATTTTCGCTTATAAAAACTTTAGCCGTTTTTCGATGCTTAATTATTCGTTTTAACGTAGCTACCCGAACACGAAAAAACTCATCAAGATTATTGGAATAGATGCCCAAAAATTTTATCCGTTCTATTAACGGAACTGTTTGATCGGCTGCTTCCTGTAAAACCCTTTCATTGAATGCTAGCCAGCTTAATTCACGGTTAATTAAGACTATATTTTTTTTAGCCATGTTTTAAAATTATTGAGGCAACAAAATTATAAAAATTATTTTTTGTTCCTTGTTTTTAAAACAACTGTTCTTACGGGCTTCTTAGCCACTCTGCTAGTTAATTTGATGTTGGCTTTATTTCTCCTTATTATCAGTTTTTTAGGAGGTGCAGTTGAAACTTTTTTTACCGCTTTAGTTTTTGCTTGGACTGTTTTTACTGTTTTATAAAATTTCTTAGCAAGTCTTTTTGCTGCTTCATAAGTAATTTTTCTGATTGTTTTTGCAGCTTCAGAATCTTCTTTTATCAGAATTTCTTCTATGCTTTTTATTAAAGCTAGTTCAAGCTTCTGACGTTTTTCTTTTGTTTTCATGATGTTTGAATAAAATTGAGAAAATTGAATATAACCGAATTTACTATTAATAAATTATTTAAACTACTTATTGACAAAAAGACAAAAAAAAACGTGCTGGTTAATTAGCACGTTTAGAATAAAGTTGAATTATTTATTTTACTTTAACAAGTGCTGGAAATTTTTGTTGTGCTAAGTAAAAAGATCCAAATAGAATTGCGTTAAAAAATAAATCACCACTTAAAGTTGGACCAAAAAACGGAATACCTAAAATGTAAGTTGTACCTAATCCTGCCATGCCCATTTGAAATCCTGATGCTGCCCAAACACCAAAATTGGTAAGAACAAAAAACAGCACGGATGATAGGATCGATGCAGTTGCTACAGATAAAACAGATGTGTTATTTCTAAGTTGCATCCCAATAAGTGAGGTTAAAATAAATCCGATATAAACATAGATCATTGTATTATGAAATCCCCATCCTGTGGTTGCTTCAAGTACAGCATCGCTAATAAACATGGTAATTAACGGAACAATAATAGCTAAACGTTTATCTGACAAATAAACTCCTCCAAATAATGCCATTGCAGCAAGAGGTGTGAAGTTAGGAATATGCGGAAATACACGGCTGATAGCAGCAATTAAGATTGCAGATGTAATAAAAATAAAACGTGGTGTAACTAATTTCGATTTCATAATGCTTAATTTGATTTCAACAAAAATATGTTTTTTTATTTTAATAAAGAATATCTGAACGTTTAAAAATAAATTTTGAGATTTTCAGTAGGTTGAATTAGAGTAAAACATTCTATTTTAAGCTTTTTGCCATTTCTAACATTCTTCGTTGAAGCAGATATATCGAGAAATCAGTTTATTCGTTTGCAATTTATGCGAATAAAATAGATAGATTCCTCCGCGAAGTTAATACTGAGCAAATCCGAAGTAGTCGGAATGACATTCCTATATATCTGAATGGGCCACTAGGTTTGAATAACACCTACATTATAGGCTTTGGTAATTGGTGAAAGATTCGCCATCTCAATTCCCATCGAGATCCATTTGCGGGTATCTAAAGGGTTGATGATAGCATCTACCCATAACCTGGCAGCAGCATAATATGGTGTAGTCTGGCTATCGTAGCGTTCTTTCATTTTATTGAATAATTCGGCTTCTCGCTCAGGGGTTATTACTTCTCCTTTCGCTTTTAAGGATGCTACTTCTATTTGTCCCAATACTTTTGCTGCTTGTGCACCTCCCATTACTGCTATTTGCGCAGTAGGCCAACCAACAATTAAACGGGGATCGTAAGCTTTCCCACACATGGCGTAATTTCCGGCACCGTATGAGTTACCAATAACAACTGTGAACTTTGGAACTACAGAATTGCTCATCGCATTCACCATTTTAGCTCCATCTTTGATGATACCACCATGCTCAGAGCGTGAGCCAACCATAAACCCGGTAACATCCTGTAAAAATACCAGTGGGATCTTCTTTTGATTGCAATTCATGATAAAACGAGCTGATTTTTCGGCACTATCACTGTAGATAACACCTCCAAACTGCATTTCACCTTTTTTGCTTTTTACCACTTTACGCTGATTGGCAACTATTCCAACACTCCAGCCTTCGATACGTGCCAATCCACAAATAATGCTTTGTCCGTAGGAATCTTTGTATTCTTCAAAATCAGAATCATCCACCAATCTTGCAATCACTTCATGCATATCGTATTGCTGGTCACGAGCGGCAGGAATAATTCCTATAATTTCTTTTGGATCTTTTACAGGTGCTTTTGCTTCAATGCGGTTAAATCCTGCATTATCAAAGTGCCCCACCTTACTCATAATATTACGGATACGTGTTAATGCATCTTTATCATCCTTACATTTATAATCGGTAACACCGGATATTTCACAATGTGTAGTGGCACCACCAAGCGTTTCATTGTCAATTGTTTCACCTATTGCAGCTTTAACAAGATAAGAACCAGCCAGAAAAATACTTCCTGTTTTATCAACGATCATTGCCTCATCACTCATGATCGGAAGATAGGCACCACCTGCAACACAGCTGCCCATTACGGCAGCGATCTGCAAAATTCCCATTCCTGACATGATCGCATTATTGCGAAAAATACGTCCAAAATGTTCCTTATCAGGAAAAATTTCATCCTGCATAGGAAGATAAACACCTGCACTATCAACTAAATAAATGATTGGTAAACGGTTTTCCATTGCAATTTCCTGAGCACGCAAACTCTTTTTTCCGGTTATCGGAAACCAAGCTCCTGCTTTTACTGTTGCATCGTTTGCAACAATGATACATTGCCGTCCACTTACATAACCAATAACAACAACAACTCCCCCTGCAGGACATCCGCCATGCTCTTTATACATGTCATCACCTGCAAAAGCACCAACTTCAATTGTTCTTGAGTTTTTATCCACTAAAAAATCAATACGTTCACGGGCAGAAAGTTTGCCTTGTTCATGTTGCTTGTCAATTCTGCTTTTCCCACCACCCAGATATATTTTCGCTAATTTTTGCTCCATGGCAGAGATCAGCAAATTCATTTTGTCTTCGTTTTTGTTAAATACTAGATCCATAGGTATAAATTTATTCTTGCATCGTTTTATGATTGCCAAATATAGCAACAAATCTGAATTGTTATTGTAAAAAACAGGGTACAATCAGATGATTAAAATCAGATATTTTCCTTTTGTTATCTATGATCCTAATTAAATGTAATATTAAAACAGAATGTCGATAATAAAGAAGGACGGTTAGCTGAAAATGCAGAAGCAAAAGGAAAAAATGTTATGGAATTATTGATATAACTGGAATACTTTGGAACTTTTACAATTTAATTCCAATAAGACAAACATCGTCTACTTGTTCAAGTTTTCCAGTCCATTCAGAAAATATATCTTCAAGATTTTTTTTCTGTTGCAAATGTGGTAACTGATTATTGACAAGTAGAATTTCCTTCAATTGTTTGTATTTGAATTTTTTCCCTCGTGGACCTCCGAATTGATCAGCAAAGCCATCTGTAAATAAAAAAACTGAATCTCCTTGTTCTAATTGTAGTTCATGATTTGTAAACAAGATAGGCGAATGAGTCAGGCCGATAGGTTGTTTATCGCCTTTGATTTCAAGAACTTCAGATGCGCCATTTCTAATGATCCATAAGGGATTATTGGCACCTGCCCATATAATTTCTGCAGTTTTATAATTGATCCTGATCATGGAAATATCCATTCCATCCTTTGTTACTCCATCAGCTCCAAGTTCCTTAACGAATTTTATTCTCAGTTCATCCAAAATTTGAGCTGGTGATGGAAGATCATCTCTACTGGTGATTTCATTAATATAGGAAGTTCCCAACATTGTCAGGAAGGCCCCAGGGACCCCGTGTCCGGTGCAATCGGCAACTGCAATGTAAAGAAATGGACTTTTTTCAAGTGCCCAGTAAAAATCACCGCTTACAATATCTTTGGGTTTATATAGGATAAAATGTGGAGGTAAATGTTTGGAAACATGTTCTTCATCCTTTAATAAGGCCTGCTGTATTCGCTTAGCGTATTTTATACTATTAATAATTTCGATATTTCTATGTTCCAGTAATTGTTTTTGATACTCAATTTCTTGATTGGCTGCTCTCAGCTCCACAGTTTTCAATCGTTCAATTTCAGCTTCTTTTGTAATTCTTTCTATTTCGTATTGAAACTCTATATCTCTTATTCGTTGCGCATTTGTTTCATTGAATATTTCAATGTGTGCAGCATGATGTTTTTTATAAAAGATTATAGCTTCGTTCAGTTGGCCGGTATTCTCTTTTATCTGAGCAATAAGGTTTAAGGCACTTTTAAACTCATCTTTTGATCCTATCTTTTCGGCAATTTGCAATGCATTGTAAGCAAATAGTTCTGCTTCTTTATAATTTTTCTTTTCAAAAAATAAAGAGGATAATTCAAGATTGGTTCCGGAAGATAATACATCGTATCCAACATCAGTACTAATGACAAGGCTTTCAAGGAAATATTCTTTTGCTTTGTCAAAATTCTTTTGGGATTTATAAACTTTCCCCAGGTTATGTGTAGCCCAAGCTTTGATCTGTTGGGAAGCATGCGGGTTGTTTAAACATTCATAAAACCATTTCAAAGCATTTTCAGAATCACCCATTTCAAAATAAGTTTCCCCTATATTATTTTGAGACCCCGCTACACCTTCCTTATCATCCACATCCTGCCTGATTTTTAAACACTGCATATTACATTCAAGTCGTTTTGTATGTTCATTTTGAAACATATAAACTGCGCCAATGCTGTTTAAGGTATCAGCTTCATCTTTTGGTAAAATTAATTGTTTATAGATTTTTAATGCTTTCAGAGAATTGGTAAGTGATTGGGAGAAATCGGAAAATCGCCAGTAACAATAACCCAAAACTTTACTGCTATCAGCTATGCCTTTTACATATTCCAAAATATCTGCTGCTTCCTTCGTTTTCATAGCAATATCGAACGATTGACGCAAATCGGTACGTCTCATTTCCCAAGCGCTATTATTTAGTTCGTCTATTTGTGAAAGGTTCATACCTATATACTTTTTATTCCGGGAAGGAGGTCAAATGTAACTAAAAATGTGGTTGTTAAATCAAATAAGTCAGATGCTTTCCAATGCTCTTGACCCTTGATTAAAAAGCAGATCGACAATACTTAAGTTAGAAATAAAACCTTGTTTATTTTCAAACACTTGAATGTAAGTTGGCGGGATATAATCAGGATCACGCGAAAGAGGTTGTTTGGGTGAAATAATATTCCTGAAATCATCAGCATCAGAATATGTTTTAAGATATTCTGTTGTAAACGAATAATTCGTTTTTAATTTTAAAAGCGTCAATATTTCCTGCTGAATACGTTCATTAAAATCAATCAGAAATTCATATTTTTTTTCGAGATAAAATCCTTGCAAATCATCTTCGAAATATTCAAAAAATGGAGATCGCCTGTAACAGGATTCTAATGAGCGCCAATGTAATTTCTGCCAATCATAATCATTTGCAATTTTTACATCTTTTATAACTTGTCGTTGATTTCGTTTTACAAGCGGAATGCTTAATGTTAAAATGCCATTCGGAGAATATATATCACAGCGGCTTCGGAAAGTTTGTTTGGGTATATGCTCAAATTGCTCAATAACACAATTCGAATAATTTTTTAATTTAGAATAGTATTGAATAGGAGCGAGGTAGGCGGTAGATAAGATAGTTGATTGGTTCAATGTATAGGTTAATTAGGTGATTGGGTTATTTTTGATTAAGTAAATTAGGTTTATTGTTTATTGGTTGATTAAGTTAATCGGGTTTATTGCTTAGATAAATATTTTTTTTAATAATTATTACAATTTCGTTTTCAAAAACATATCCATTTTCCCTAATTAACTAATTCAACCTTTCCCTTCCCCTTAATTAACTCCTTTAAACCATCTGTTCCAACGTATGTGATTTCCTTCTTCTGCTTTATTAATAGACATTATCACACCAACAGTTTTTCCTACAACATGATCTTCAGGTACGAACCCCCAGAAACGAGAATCAGCAGAATTGTGCCTGTTATCGCCCATCATAAAAAAATAATTCATTTTAAAAGTATAATGGGTAGTATATTTATTATTTAGGAAGATGGAATCATTCGAAATACGTAAGTCGTTTTTTTCATATGTTTTTATAATACGCTCATAGAGTGGGAGGGAGTCGATACTCAATTTCACCGAGTCGCCTTTTTTAGGAACATACAGTGGGCCGAAAAAATCTACATTCCATAAAAAATGTTCGTTGGCAGGAAACATATAATCATTGTAATGTCCTTTGTTTTCCAGAAAGGGTTCAACACTTTTTATACGCGGAACTTTTTTTATATTTTCAAGATCTTCCAGATTCAATGTAAACCAAAACTCTCCATCTTTCCGCATATTACCTCCATTTACAAGTCCGTATTTTGTTAAGGTATCCGAATTAAGATATACTGTATCAGAAACAACTTTATATGTAAATTGTAATTTTTCCGGCAAGTCGTTGTATTTCCCATTTATATAAACTTGTCCGGTTCTTATTTCAATCGTATCACCTGCAATAGCTACACAACGTTTGATATAATACGTTTTTTGATCTATCGGATAATCATCTTCAATTGGAAAATTGAAAACTACGATATCGTTTCTATCAATATCCGGTGAACCAAACAAACGTATGTAAGGAATTCTTATCCAGTCGAGGTATGATTTTGTCCTTTCGGTAAAAGGCAATCGCTGATGAGCAAAGGGAAAGGAAAAAAGAGTAATGGGGATACGTGGTCCGTAACTTAATTTACTTACTAAAATATAATCACCGGTAAGTAGTGTCTTTTCCATTGAAGCAGATGGAATTGTAAATGCTTCGAAAAAGAAAACACGAAATAAAATAATGGTAATAAAAGCCAAAAGAATAGCTTTTGCCCACTCCTTTATTGTTGATTTTTTTTTCAATTTTATTTATTTACTTTTTTTTCTGAACGTTTTCTTCTGAAATAGCCAAAACCTGTGATGGCAATTACAATAACAATAAAATGAATAAAGTAAGAGTGTGATAAGCCATCTTTAGTAACAAAGCAGAAAAAACGAGCTCTACGCGCAGGGTCATCAAATAACGATGTTTTTAATTTTTTTACGAATCCGCTTTGATGACTTTGATCTGAAGTGTTTTTATTATCTTCCTTAATACTCATCCATACAAAAACAGGTTTCCCTACAATGTGGTCCTCCGGAACAAATCCCCAATAGCGCGAATCTGCAGAGTTTTGTCGATTATCTCCCATCATAAAATAATAGTCCAGTTTAAATGTATAGGTTTTTGATTCTTTTCCATTAATGAAAATTTTATCACCTTTAATTTCCATTGTATTTAATTCATAATTAATTATGATCCGGTCATATAATGAAATATTGGTGGTATCTATATTTACAGTTATACCTTTTTTCGGAATAAATAAGGGTCCGAAATTATCATTGTTCCATTTGTAATTTGGATTATGTGGAAATATTCGGGCACTATACTCTCCTCTGATTTCGATAATGGAATCAACGGATTTGATGTTCCCGATTTTTTTAAATTGTCCGACTTTATTATTCGGCAAATTAACGATATAATAAACTCCAATGCTATCTTGTTCAGTTTGAATTGGATCAGAAATATCAAATTTCTCAATCAGTTTTGCATTTAAAGTAGTTCCATCGGATGTCCTTACTTTATATCTGTATTGCATGGTTTCCGCAACATAGGCCGGTTTCGAATTGATATAAAGTTTTTGATTTTTTATTTCTAAAGTATCACCTGCAATTGCGACACAACGTTTTACATAATTTTCACGTTTATCAGGAGGACGCGCAACTATATCACCAAAATAAGGTTTTCCTGTTTGCGGATTAATATCGTTATTGGTCCAAACAACATTACGACCATAATCTCTGCAAAGCTGATAATAGCTTTGATCCTGGGCATATAAAGCAACAGTATCACCATCGGGATAATTGAAAACAACTATATCATTGTTTTTTACAGATCCCAATCCGGGTAAACGGAAGTAAGGTAACTTAAACCACTCTAAATATGATTTGGTTGTTTCTGTACCGGGTAAGGTATGATGTGCAAAAGGAAATGATAAAGGAGTATTTGGAATTTTGGCCCCATAACTTATTTTACTTACAAATAAATAATCGCCAACCATCAATGATTTTTCTAACGAGGAGGTTGGGATAGTAAATGCTTCCAGAAAAAATGTTCTGATAACAGTAGCTGCTATTACTGCAAATAAGATTGCTTCGGTCCATTCGCGGGCAATAGAAGGTTTTCTTTTGCTCATATCTTCCGGACCAACGTATTTTGTGTCTTTCTGAAAACCGATGTAGGGCAAATAAATAAAACCAAAAGCTGCAGCGATTGCCTTTTCCGAAAAACTCCTTTTGTTAAATGCTTTCGCCATCAATAAACACATAATGACATACATCAAAAAGTTTACTCCCGGAGTAATGATTAAGAAAATCCACCACCATGGTTTTTTAATGATCTTCAACCAAACGATAAAATTATAAACTGGAATAAATGCTTTCCAACCCCCTTCTCCGGCAATGGAAAATAGTTTCCAAAGGCCAATCATTGTGGTGATAGAAAATAGAATTAGAAATAAATACGAAGTATCCATAAATTTAGTTAATAGTTAATACTAATTAGTTGTTGGTTGTCTATCGCTAGTTTAAAAAATCATTTTCAAATTAATACATTTTCAAATTTCCAAATTATTTTAATAAGTCATTCATTCCAAAAACTCCTTTTTTACCAATTGTAAATTCAGCAGCTAATACAGCTCCCAATGCAAATCCTTTACGGCTGTGTGCGATATGAGTAATGTTGATTTCGTCAACAGGTGAAGAATAAGTTACAGTATGAGTTCCAGGGACTTCGTCAATACGTTTTGAAATAATACTCAATTCATTTTTATTGTCGGTTGTGTTATTTACCCATTTATTTTTATTGTCATTTAATTCAATTACTTGATTTGCTAATGAAATAGCCGTTCCACTTGGTGCATCTAGCTTATGAACATGATGAATTTCTTCCATAGTAATAGTATAGTCGGGATAAGAATTCATCAATTTGGCAAGGTATTGATTGAGTTTAAAAAATAAATTTACTCCGATACTATAATTAGAAGCATAAAATAATGTTTGATCTTTTTCTGCACATTTTTGCTTCACCTCCTCTAAACGATTCATCCAGCCAGTCGTTCCAACTACAATTGGAATCCCGGCATCAAAACATTTGTAAATATTATCAATAGCCGATTCAGGAGTACTGAATTCAATAGCAATATCAGCTTGTCTTAATTCATCAATGGTAAAAGTTGAAGCATTTGTTATATCAACTTTCAACACAATTTTATGTCCACGGGATAGCGCAACATGCTCGATCTCTTTGCCCATTTTTCCATATCCGATAAGTGCAATGTTCATATACCCGGCAAAGTTAGAACTTAATATTTAAACCAATCCCGGTTGTGTAATGATTTACATTAGCGGTGTTTATTAATGTTGGATGGAACTGCAATGTAAGATCATCAGACACATCAAACGTGAACATATGTGCATCAACACTGGCATCAACAATATTCAGAAGGTATAAAGCTGCAATTCCTATTGCTGAAAGATCGCGGTACCGATGATAATATTTTTGAAGCATTTCTAAATCAGCATTTTGGTATTGAGGATAATCATCAAGTGTTAAAGGGTCATCATCAATGCGTAATTTATAAGCATTCCGGAATTTAACATAACCCGACTGATTAAACTGAAATGAATAAGCCAATGCTCCAAATCCAACATAAATAATAGGAACTTTCCAGTATTTTTTATTGTAAACCTGTCCTAAACCAGGCAATGCAGTTGAAAACCAAGCTGCTTTTTTTGGGGAATGATATTTAGGGGTTTCAGATTTAGGGATGACTGTTTCCGCTTTTGTAGTGTCAGTTAATTGTGCGAATGAAGTGGAAGTATATAAAAGCAAAAAAGTTATTCCAGTAAGAAATTGAAATAACCTGATTTTACAAAACGGATGCTTCATTAATTTTAACATTTATAAATATGATCGTGATATAAAAATTAAATATCCAACAGATCAAGGATACGTTTTAGATCATTATCCGATTTAAATGGAATAACAATCTTTCCTTTTCCATTTACTTCACGATTGATAGAAACTTTGGTATTAAAAACTGCACGAAGATCATCCACAAGGATTTGTTGTTCAACAGATAACGATGATTTTGTAGTTTTATTACCAGAAGATGTTTTTACTGATTCAACAATAGTTTTAACCCCACGCGCAAGATCCTCCGCTTCACGTACCGATAAATTATTTAAAATTATTTGATTAAAAATTTCCAGCTGTTTTTCAGGATTTTCAATATTTATCAATGCACGTGCATGACCCATTGAAATATCTCCGTTTCGAATTCCTAATTGAATTTCGATGGGTAATTTTAATAAACGTAAATAGTTGGTAATGGTGGAACGTTGCTTACTCACTTTTTGAGAAAGTTGTTCTTGTGTTAAATTACATTCATCGATCAAACGTTTGTAGCTGATCGCTACCTCAATGGCATCTAATTGCTCGCGTTGGATATTTTCTACCAAAGCCATTTCTAACATTGCCTGGTCATTTGCAATACGAATGTATGCCGGAACACTTTCTAATCCGGCTAATTGAGAAGCACGGAAACGTCTTTCACCGGAGATCAATTGATATTTATCGTATCCTAATTTACGGACTGTTATAGGCTGGATAATTCCGTGTTCCTTTATGGAAGCAGCTAATTCATTTAAAGCGTCTTCTTCAAAATTTGTACGTGGTTGAAATGGGTTTGCTTCAATTTTTGAGATCTCAATATTTGAAATAGCACCCACCACTTTTCCTTCACCTTCTAATCTATTGCTTGTAATATCTGTATTGGCATTTTCCAACAATGCGCTTAATCCTCTTCCTAATGCATTTTTCTTTATTGACATGATTTTTTAATGTTGTTTAGTTACACGCCTAACTCCTCTGAAGAGTGGAATTGGCGCTGTAGTTATTAATTTTGCTACAAACACAGATTCGTACATTCGTAAAAACTAGTATTTCGTAGATTGCTTAGTTTCCTTCCTCTATATTTATAATTTTCTCTGAATCGTTCATTCTGGTTTTCCCGTTCTTTTGCAGAATTTCACGAGCCAAATTTAAATAATTTATTGACGCTTTTCCACTTGCATCATGCATAATAATACTTTGTCCGAAGCTTGGCGCTTCACCCAATTTTGTATTACGTTGAATGATGGTGTCGAAAACCATTTGCTGAAAATGAGTTTTTACTTCTTCAACAACTTGATTGCTTAAGCGTAAACGCATATCATACATGGTCAATAAAATACCTTCAATGGAGAGTTCCGGATTTAGGCGTGATTGAACAATTTTTATGGTGTTTAATAATTTACCTAAGCCTTCCAATGCAAAATATTCGCATTGTACCGGAATTAACACTGAATCTGCCGCTGAAAGGGCATTAACAGTAATTAATCCCAATGAAGGAGAACAGTCAATGATAATAAAATCATAATCATTTTTAATTTTCTCCAAGGCCATCTTCATCATTTTTTCACGATTCGGAAGATTGATCATTTCAATTTCTGCCCCAACAAGATCAATATGTGCAGGCAAGAGAAAAAGATTTGGTGTTTCAGTTTGCAGAATTATATCTTTTGGATTAACCCCATCAATGATACATTCATAAATCCCTGTTTTAATGTTGCGTGGATCAAAGCCAACACCGGAAGTTGAATTCGCTTGAGGATCAGCATCAATCAATAAAGTTTTAAATTCTAATACTGCTAAGCTTGCTGCCAAATTAATAGCTGTAGTGGTTTTTCCTACTCCGCCTTTCTGATTTGCTATCGCTATTATCTTTCCCATTCTTTTTATTTATTTTTCTTATTTGTTTTTTTCTTTTTCCTGTTAACTATTCCCTGCTATCTATTCCCAGCTATCTATTCCCTATATTTTTGGTTTCTCCTATTTCGAATAAGATCAACTCTTTTCCGGAGTTTTCAAATTTTCTGACTGCCTCGGGGAGATCAACTTTTATATAACCATACGTTTCGTAATGCATTCCAATAATTTTATTACATTTAACAAATTCAGCTGCAATAATAGCATTGTCATCGCTCATTGTAAAATTATCACCAATCGGCAAAAAAGCAAAATCAATAGTTCTGTAATCACCAATAAGCTTCATATCATACGTTAATGCAGTATCTCCGGCATAGTAAAAATTACCTTCGCTTGATTCGATGATAAACCCCATTGGGTTTCCACCATATATACCATCAGGTAAACTACTGGAATGAGCAGCAGCAACACATTTTACAAAACCAAAGTCAAATTTCCATTTCCCTCCCATATTCATTGGATGGGTATTTTCAACACCTTTATTATTTAACCAGTTGTGAATTTCAAAATTACAAATAACTTCAGCACCTGTACGTTTTGCAATACTTACTGCATCAGCAATATGATCTTCATGGCCATGAGAAACTAAAATATAATCAGCTTTCACAGAATTTACATCAATGTGTTTTGCTAAATCATTCGGAGAAATGAATGGATCGAATAATAAATGTTTTCCATTTACTACAACTCCAAAACACGAATGACCGAAATAGGTAATGTTCATTTTAATGAAAATGTGTTACTTTGTGACTGAAATTTTAGAAAAATTAAAAGTACACTTTTTACAGGCATATCGTCTCAAAACTTATTATACTTTTTAAACAATATTTGTTAATAATTTTTTATAATGATCACAATTATTTCTGCTACCAACCGGCCAAATAGCAATACACTTAAAATTGCGAGAATTTATAACCAATTAATGGAAATCCAAGGGCTTACTTCTAAAATTCTAACATTGGAATCATTGCCGGTTGATATTGCTTTTGGTGATTTATATGGCAATCGTTCGGAAGAGTTCCAAAAGTTATTAAACGAATTTATTATTCCTGCTCAAAAATTCGTGGTGATTTCTCCCGAATACAACGGTAGCTTTCCCGGGATTTTGAAAATTTTTCTGGACGCATTGCCTCCTGAGTTAAATCGTGGAAAAAAAGTATCATTGATAGGTGTTTCAAGTGGTCGCGGTGGAAATATGCGCGGGATGGACCATTTAACTGGAATTTTCAATTATCTTGGCTTACACGTGCATCACAATAAATTAGCCATTTCAAATGTTCTATCTCTTCTGGATGAGCAAGGAAATGTTACTGATGAAAGAACAATACATTTTTTTAATAAACATATCCTGGACCTTATCAGGTGGTAAGAATATTATCCTTGTAAATAGTTATAATTTTTTCATGCCCCTTGCGTCTATTTCAAACAGGAGTTGGTTGGTACTTTTATCCAAATATCGAATTTAAAATTTCACGAAAATAAGATGATAAATATTTTTATTTTATCGTAATTAATTGATATTCAGGTGTTAGTTTAAGTTACATGTGTATTTACTTTAGTGTTTAGGATTCTTAGAATTAATAAAATATTTTTCAAAATATTCTTTCTCATAAGGCAAAATTTCTTACATTTGCATCCCCTTAATAGTATAGGGCGAAAAAAATATAGTACTAACCTCTTCAAATACTTATAGATAATAGGTTTTGAATACAAAAAAACAAGCCAAATACAATGGCAGAAACATTATCAGCTCCTGTAGAGCTACAAGAATTCGACTGGAGTTCAGTTGGAAAAAAAGGTGAATCATACACGAAAGATGAGCGTGAGAAATTAGACGCGATGTATGAGAAAACCTTGAAATCAGTTGCCGCAAATGAAATCATTGACGGTAAAGTGGTATCAAAAAACAGTAAAGAAGTTGTTGTGAACATTGGATACAAATCGGATGGTGTAGTTCAATTATCTGAATTTCGTTACAATCCTGATCTGAAAATTGGTGATATTGTTGAAGTTTATGTGGAAAGCCAGGAAGATAAAAGCGGTCAGCTGATCCTTTCTCATAAAACTGCTCGTGCCATGAAATCATGGGATAGAGTTAATCAAGCACTTAATAACAATGAAATTATTAAAGGATATGTAAAATGCCGTACAAAAGGTGGTTTGATCGCTGATGTATTTGGTATTGAAGCATTCTTACCAGGTTCGCAAATTGATGTGAAGCCTATTCGTGATTACGATGTTTACGTTGGTAAAACAATGGAATTTAAAGTTGTGAAAATCAACAATGAGTTCAAAAATGTTGTTGTATCTCACAAAGCACTTATCGAAGCTGAATTAGAACTTCAGAAAAAAGAGATCATTTCTAAATTAGAAAAAGGTCAGGTATTAGAAGGTACTGTTAAAAATATCACTTCTTATGGTGTGTTTATTGATCTTGGTGGTGTTGACGGATTGATCCATATTACCGACTTATCTTGGGGACGTATCAATCATCCTGAAGAAATTGTTAAATTGGATCAGAAGATCAATGTTGTTATCCTTGATTTTGATAATGAGAAAAAACGTATTGCTTTAGGCTTGAAACAACTTTCTCAACATCCTTGGGATTCATTAAAAGCTGATTTAGCTGTTGGTGATAAGATCAAAGGAAAAGTAGTTGTTATTGCTGATTATGGTGCATTTGTTGAAATCGCTCCTGGTGTGGAAGGTTTGATCCACGTATCAGAAATGAGCTGGAGCCAGCATTTACGTACTGCACACGATTTCTTGAAAGTGGGTGAAGAAGTAGAAGCTCAGGTTTTAACGCTTGATCGTGAAGAACGCAAAATGTCTTTAGGTATTAAACAATTAATGCCTGACCCTTGGTCAGTAGTATTGGATAAATATGCTAAAGGAACGAAACACACTGCAACTGTTCGCAACTTTACCAACTTCGGTATTTTTGTTGAATTAGAAGAAGGTGTTGATGGTTTAATTCATATTTCTGATCTATCTTGGTCTAAAAAAATCAAACATCCTTCTGAATTCACTAAAATTGGCGATAAAATAGATGTTGTTGTTTTAGAAATAGATGGAGAAAACCGCAGATTAAGTTTAGGACACAAACAATTGGAAGAAAATCCATGGGATGTGTTTGAAACCATCTTTACTGTTGACTCGATCCACCAAGGAACTATTATCAATGTAATGGAAAAAGGTGCTATCGTTTCAATGCCTTATGGTGTTGAAGCATTTTGCCCAACCCGTCACTTGGTGAAAGCAGATGGTTCTTCTGCAAAAGTGGAAGAAGTATTGGATTTCAAAATCCTTGAGTTTAACAAAGAAGGCAAGAAAATAATTGTTTCTCACAGCAAAATAAACGAAGAAGTAGTTGCTGCTGAAAAAACTGCCGTTGCTAATGAAAAGAAAGCAGAAGCAGAAGAAACAGTTAAAGCAGTTAAAAAAGTAAAAAGTAGTGTTGAGAAAACAACATTAGGCGATATGGATGTTCTTTCAAATCTGAAAGCAGATATGGAAGAGTCAGAAAAAAAGTCTAAAAAATCTGAATAATATTTTGTAAGCAATACACGGCTCACAAAATCTAAAAATCACGCCATGGTTTTTAGGAAAAAAGGTCGTCTCTTTGAGACGGCCTTTTTATTTGATTTATTTTGGTTTAAAAATGAACAGCCAAACCAAATGTAGAAACTCCGGATGAAAGATCAAGAAACAATCCTGCTTTGTTATTTAAGTGATATTCTGATCCTATATGAAGATCAAGATACAAAGGTCCGGTACCTTCATTAACAGTTGTAGTTCCATAATACCCACTTTCCCATGTGGTTTTTCTATAGGCAAACCCCACAGAACCGGCTAAATAAAAATCCCATTTAGGACCTGCTTTTAATAATTGGTCAAAATAATACGTGGCTTTTAGTCCAAGCGGAATTACTGTTTGATGATAGTAGTAATTTCTGTAAGGATAATGAGAATTACTTCCCCAGTAATAATAGTTTTTATAGGTGTAAAAAGATATGAAAGGAGCAAGCGTAAAGTTTTTAGCTACATCAAATTCAAAGTCGGCATGAACAACTGGCATCGAGTGTCCAACATATCCATAATATCCCACACCTATTCCCAGGTTTAATGTTTTGCCATACTTTTCGGCAGAAGCAACTTCCTGTGAGTTACCATAAAAAGCGAAACAAGTAATTGTTGTAAGTACTAAAATTATTTTTTTCATTTTTTTTATTGTTAGCATTAGTTGAATATGATTTTATTTTTTTCAATTTATTTAATGTTTTGAACTGTTAAATCTTTAATGGCTTTAACTAGTTCATCCATATCATGATTAAACTCCTCTTTGAATTTCATCCATTTTTCCACTCCTTCTTCCTTATATTCAGTCAGGTTTTTATTCAGTTCATTATTTTTTTGTTCAAGTTGATCCACCATTTTATTTGCTTCAACTCTGACTTTTAGATCTGTAGTTACCATTTTTTCTTTCAGGATGGCAAGTTGTTCTTTATTATTATTAATTCTCACTTCTGCCTCAGATTTGAATTGAATCCATTCTTCTTTTGCTTTTGCAGCTATTTCAGATTCGCTCACATTTTCTTTGGACCCTTCCTCTTTTTTTTCTGAAGGTCTGCAAGCAGTAATAATTGAAATTTCAAAAAGTCCGATTATTGCTAGTATTAAGATTTTTTTTATCATGATTTCTTTTTATTTAGTGTAAAAAATTATTAAAAATTAGTCGATTTTATTTCAATCTCTCTTACGAGGAGGTGGCGCTTGTTTTTTATTTTCCTTTGGTTGAATTATTTTTTGAGGTTGTTCCTGTTTTCTTTGTTCCTGTCGAGGTGGTGGTGGCTGACTCTTCTTTTCATTCATTTTTGGCTGAACTGTTTTTGGTTGCTGCTCCTGTTTCCTCTGTTCTTTTGGAACTTGTTGTTGTTGAGGTTTCTTAATTTCTTGTTTCGGCTGAACTGTTTTTGGTTGCTGCTCCTGTTTCCTCTGTTCTTTTGGAACTTGTTGTTGTTGAGGTTGCTTAATTTCTTCTTTCGGCTGAACTGTTTTTGGTTGTTGTTCCTGTTTTTTCTGCTCTTTTGGAACTTGTTGTTGTTGAGGTTTCATAATTTCTTCTTTCGGCTGAACTGTTTTTGGTTGTTGTTCCTGTTCCCTCTGCTCTTTTGGAACTTGTTGTTGTTGAGGTTTCATAATTTCTTCTTTCGGCTGAACTGTTTTTGGTTGTTGTTCTTGCTTTTTAGGCTCAGTCTTCTGAGCTGGTTCCCCGGATTTTCTTTCCGAAACAGGTTTTACTTCTTTCTTTTCAGCTATTTTTGAAGGCTTGACATTCGCATTAGCAGCTTTTGTTATTGCGGGCTTATAAATAGTAAGTTGGTCATTTTTCAGTGACTGTCCCCGTTCCGTACTTTCTTTGATAGAAATTGCTTTTATTTCAGATCCACGGGCTTTTTCCACATCCTCTCGCTTGGGTCCGGCAATATATGTGGTATTACTACTGTTATCAACATACGTATTATTAATCACCGTTGAATTGTTGATATAGGTTGTATTATTTTTTCGTGGACCATAATAGTTATAAATATCATTTCTACCCATATATTGCTCATTCACAAAAACCCAATGATCATGGGGAGGATTGTAACCGCCTCCCAATGCGATTGTAAGTGAGATATTTGGTCCTAAAGGTGCCCATCCATAATAATTTGGACTTGTTCTCCAGCATACCCAAGCTGGACCCCAGATATTATCAGGCATCCAGATCCAACCGTAATAATCATCATAATCCCAACGTCCATAGTGAAATGGTGCCCATCCCCAGCTGTAATAAGATACCCAGGTCCAGCCAAAATCTGTAAATACCCAATGACCATTGCTGGAATAAGGCATAAATTCAGGCCCATAATTAGGGACCCATACATAACCGTAATTCGGATAATTGACCCATAGGCCATATGGACTCAAATCATCATAAAAAACCTGGAAACTAACTGACACCTGAGCTGTTGCTCTTTGCGGTGCCACCATGGTTGCTACATTCATTATGATCAGCAACGTGAACATTTTGATTAGAAATTTCATTTCTTTAATTTTTAATTATTCTTGAATAGGAGTGTAAAACAAATAGCTATTTTAAACAGGTCTTCTTCCTCCAATTATTCTAAGAAGCACTGCTATAATAGCAACAACAAGAAGTATGTGAATAATTCCACCAGCATTGTATCCTAAAAATCCAATGGCCCAAATAATTACAAGAATAACTGCTGCGTAATAAAGTAAATTTTCCATGTTTGATTTGTTTTTATAATTTAAGAACAAAACTAAAAAGATGAGAACCCGAATGGAATTGAATTGCGCAAGTAAATGAATGATTTAAATCAAAAGGATGAGGAAGATGAAATAGGGTAGGAATAAATAAACCAGTTTAATACAATGATTGTCCTCTCAAATATGCTACAATTACAACCGCTTCTTTCGCTTCCTTCACATCATGTACACGCAAAATTTTTGCGCCTTTTTGTAGAGCAATGGTGTTAAGTATAGTTGTTCCATTCAGAGCATCCTTGGCTGAAACATTTAATAATTTATTGATCATTGATTTTCGGGAAAATCCAACCAATAATGGCAAATGGAAGGAATGGAATTTTTCCATTTCTTTTAATAATTGATAATTGTGTTCCAATGTTTTTCCAAAACCAAATCCGGGATCGAGAATTATTTTGTTAAATCCCAATGAGTTTAATTCTTTTATTTTAGCAGCAAAAAAGGAATACACTTCTTCCGTTACATTTTCATATTCAGGTTTTTTCTGCATGGTTTCAGGTGTTCCCTGTATATGCATTAAAATATAAGGTACATTCAGTTTTGCAATGGTTTCAAACATTGTTGCATCCATTGTTCCGCCCGAAATATCATTGATGATGTTTGCACCGGCTTCAACAGCTTTTTCGGCAACCCCAGAACGAAATGTATCGGCTGAAAGAAGAATTTCAGGGAAGTGTTTTCTTACAGATTTTATAGCCTTTATCAATTGAGATGCTTCTTCTTCTTCCGAAATGTTTTTAGCACCCGGGCGGGTAGAGTAGGCTCCTATATCAATTATTTCCGCTCCGTTCTTTATCAGTATTTTTGTTTGTGAAAGCCAGTTTTCTTCGGAATTATACTGTCCGCCATCATAAAAAGAATCGCTGGTAACATTTAAAATTCCCATCACAACAGGTGATGAATCTTGCTTAAAAATCCGTTCCGTTTTTTGAGAAAAATCAGTATCTTGTGCGCTCATTATTGGTTAATTTGTAAAATAAGTTAAATAGGTTAATTAGGTTGGATAAGTTAATTGAGTTTGGGCTGCAAAATAGAAAAGCCTAAATTAACCAATCACTCAATCAACCAATCAACTAAATAAAATATGAATAAAACTTCTACTCAATACGATTCCGCAATTGCTACTTGCAAAGATATTTTTTTGAAAAAAATGAAAGATTACGGAACAGCTTGGCGAATTTTAAGAACAAGTTCCATTACCGATCAAATTTTTATCAAAGCTCAGCGTATCCGCAATATAGAGGACAAAGGTACTCAAAAAATCTCTGAAGATATCCGTTCTGAGTATATCGGGATTGTAAATTATTCCATTATCGGATTAATTCAATTGGATCTGAAAAATGATACCCGAATGGAGCTTCCTGCAAAGGAAGTTAGTATTTTGTTTGATAAATATGCAAATGAGGCAAAGAGTTTGATGGAGAATAAAAATCATGATTATGGTGAAGCATGGCGTGATATGAGAGTTAGTTCATTAACCGATCTTATTTTAGTGAAGCTGTTGCGTGTAAAGCAAATAGAAGATAATAAAGGTGAAACCATCATCTCAGAAGGGATTGATGCTAATTTTCATGATATGATTAATTATGCTATTTTTGCCTTGATCAAATTGTCTGAATTGTAATCTGTATCTAGTAAAACTAATTCTTTTCAATTATGAAAATTGTTACAAACATTGTTCGAATCTTAACAGGCTTACTGTTTATTTTTTCAGGCTTCATAAAAGCAAATGATTCACTCGGTTTCGCCTACAAATTAGTAGAGTATTTTGAAGTTTTCGGAACACATTTTTTAATTCCTGTTGCATTGCCATTGGCAATGTTTATTTGCATTTTCGAGATTGTTCTTGGGTTTACTTTGTTGATGGGAGCGCGAACCAAATTAACGCTTTGGCTACTTTTGTTAATGATCGTTTTCTTTACATTTCTTACATTTTATTCAGCCTACTATCAAAAAGTATTAAGTTGTGGCTGTTTTGGTGATGCTATACCACTTACTCCCTGGCAATCGTTTACTAAGGATCTGGTTTTATTAACCATGATCATCATTCTATTTATTGGTAAGCAATATATTAACCCGGTTGTTGGACCCCGATTTGAAAATATTTTGTTGATCATTATTCTTGCAGGAACAACAGCTTTCCCGATATATACCTATAACTATCTTCCGGTTATTGATTTCCGGCCTTTTGCCATTGGAAAAAACATACCGGCTCAAACAGTTGGAATTCCGGATGAATTAAAATATTTTTATATATTAAAAGATAAGAAAACAGGAGAAACAAAAGAGTTTGAAAAATTTCCACCTGACTATGAGAAGGATTATGATTATGTTGACAACAGAACTGAAGTAACTAAAAAAGGAATAGAACCCAAAATAAAAGATTTTAGCATTTCTGATTTGAATGGTTCTGATTATACACAGGAAATTATTGAAAATCCGAACTACAATTTTTTATTGATCTGTTATGACCTTGACAAAACTGATAAGGATGTTTTTGGAAAAATAAATGATTTTGCGACATTATGTAAACAGGATAGTGTAACATTTATTGCTCTTACTTCATCTACAAAAGAAACAATAGATAAATTCAAACAGGATACAAAAACCAATATTGATTTTTACAATTCGGATGGAACGGTATTAAAAACGATGATTCGTTCTAATCCCGGATTAATGATGTTAAAAGGCGGGACAGTGATTGATATGTGGCATTATCACAAATTTCCTTCTTTTAACGATGTAAAAGAAAAATATTTTAAGAAATAAAAACTTGTGATAAAATTTATAGTTAAGCGCTTATTTTATGGCTTCCTTGTTCTGCTTGGAGTTATTACCGTAGTTTTTTTGTTATTTAATGTATTGCCTGGTGATCCGGCTCGTATGATGCTGGGGCAGCGTGCCGACCAAGCATCAATTGATGCCATCAATAAAGATCTTGGTCGCGATAAGCCCATGACCACTCAGTTTTTAATGTATCTGAACGACCTTTCTCCCATATCTGTTCATGATGCTGAAAACAAAGAACATTTTTTGTATTTGAGTCCTGAAAAATATTCATCCTATCAAAAATTATTTCCTGTTTCGAAAACAAAAGTGGTTGTTTTAAAATACCCATACTTACGAAGGTCTTATATCACCAAGAGGAAAGTGGCTGATATTATTAAAGAAACACTTCCTGAAACCACTGTACTTGCATTTTCTGCCATCCTGTTCGGTTCTTTTTTTGGAATATTATTGGGTGTTTTTTCTGCTATCAAAAAAAATACATTCTTCGATAAGTTCTCTTTGATCTTCGCCATTTTTGGTATGGCCCTGCCTTCGTTTTTTGTAGGATTGATCATTGCCTGGTTCTTTGGTTTCATATTGCGCGATTATACCGGATTGAGTCATGTCGGTTCATTATATTATACAGATGATTTCGGAGACGAACATCTGGCATTGAAAAATTTAATATTACCTACTGTAACGCTTGGTTTGCGTCCATTGGCAATCATTATTCAGTTGACCCGTAGTTCTTTGTTGGATGTGTTATCACAAGATTATATCAGAACAGCAACTGCAAAAGGCTTAAGTTTTTACAAAGTTGTTTTTAAACATGCTCTGAAAAATGCACTTAATCCTGTTATTACCGCTATTTCTGGATGGTTTGCCGGATTAATGGCAGGTGCGGTTTTTGTTGAAATTATCTTCAACTGGAAAGGTATAGGATACGAGGTTGTGGATGCATTAAACAAAAACGACTTGCCTGTAGTTATGGGTGCAACGCTGATTTTTGCAGTAGTTTTTGTGGTAATAAATATTGCAGTTGATATTATTTACGGAGTTTTAGATCCACGTGTGAGAGTCCAGTAGGTTAGAATAAAACGAATTTTCTGGTTACGAATACCAATGATACTAATTTACTAAAAACATAAATACAAACATTGGTAAATTGATACAACTCGTTATTTTAAACAAAAGCAGGAATAAACCTTTATAAAGAATAAGAGCATGAGAAAAAAAATAGTTGCCGGAAACTGGAAGATGAATAAATCACTTTCTCAAGGCTTACAATTAGTTGATGAAATAATTGCTGCAACCTCGGATAGTCCATCCAATTCTGTTTTAAAAATTATTGCGCCTCCTTTTACACATTTAGCTTCTGTACATGAAAAAATAAAAACAATAAGTGGTTTTTCTGTGGCAGCACAAAATTGTCATCACATGTCAAATGGAGCCTATACCGGGGAAGTATCTTCTGAAATGATACACTCAACAGGTACAAGCTATGTGATAATTGGCCATTCGGAGCGAAGACAGTATTTTGGAGAAAGTGATTCGCTGCTTGCTCAAAAAGTAAATCTTGCATTAACAAATAATTTAATTCCAATTTTTTGTATTGGAGAAAATGGGGAAGAACGTAAAACAAATCAGCATTTAGAAGTTGTAAAAAAACAATTAAAGGAAGCATTATTTCATCTGTCTCCACCTGATTTTTCAAAACTAATAATTGCATATGAGCCTGTTTGGGCCATTGGGACAGGCGTGACGGCTACCAGTCATCAGGCACAAGGAATGCATAATTACATTCGCTCTGAGATCAATAAGAAATATGGAAAAGAAATTTCTGAAAATACTTCAATTCTTTATGGTGGAAGTTGTAATCCACAAAATGCCCAGGAGCTTTTTGCTTGTTTAGATGTTGACGGTGGTCTTATTGGTGGTGCCTCATTAAAAGCTGCTGATTTTGTTTCGATCATTAATTCTTTTGCTAATTAACAGCAACAAATTTTTACTTGTTTCCATGAATTATATTGAATTTTCTATTGTTGTAGAACCCAAAGAACCGGGCTGTGATGTTTTGATTGCTCAATTATCAGAACTTGATTTTGAAAGTTTTTTTGAATCTGAAACAGGTTTTTCTGCTTATATTCAAGAGAACAAATTTAACGAGGGAAAAGTTAAAAAACTGTTTTTAGCAAATTCTGATCTTTTTAAAATAGAGTATTCTTCAAAAATAATTCAGCAACAAAATTGGAATAAAGTATGGGAAAGCAGTTTTCAGCCTATTACTGTGGAAGGAAAATGTTTTATACGAGCTCCATTTCATGAAGCCCCGAAAGGCTTTTTATATGATGTAATTATTGAACCCAAAATGTCGTTTGGAACAGGACATCACAATACCACTCAATTAATGATTCAAAAATTAATGTTATTAAATGTTAAAAAAAAGTCATTGTTAGATATGGGCTGCGGTACAGGTGTTTTGGCAATTGTTGCCTCCATGATGGGGGCAAAGCCAATTACAGCTGTTGATACAGATGAATGGAGTTATGAAAACACAATCGAAAATTTACAAAGAAATAATATTAACAACGTTCTTGTTCATAAAGGAGATGCTCGAATTTTGGATGGAAAAATATTTCATACTATTTTAGCAAACATCAATAAAAATGTGCTGTTAATGGATATGAAAAAATATGTTGAATCCTTAGAAATTAATGGCAATTTAATATTGTCAGGTTTTTTTGAAACTGATGTCCATGAACTTTCTGCGAAAGCACAAGAATTTGGATTGAAGCTGGAGGGAAAAGCTGTTAATGACCAATGGACAATGTTACATTTTATAAAAACCAACCTTTAAATGAGAAAATTAAAACCATTATTATGCTTTTTTATCTTGTTTTTTATTTCTCAAAGTTCCTTTGCACAGCTAAACCCTATAAAGCAATTTACTGAAAATCCTATTCTATTTTTGGAGGAAGTAAAAACCATGTTGGAAGCAACTAACATGGATAAGAAAGAATTAAAAAGCTTTATGGAACAATTTACTTTGGTTTGGAATTCTCCCAAATATGATGAGCAATTAAAAAAAGCCACCTATACTTCCTTCAATCAAATGGTGAAAAAAAAGCTTCGTATTCTCCCTGAATATAGAAGTTACCTTGTTGCTGTTTCAAACTTCGTGAATTCAAATCAAAGTGAAGATAATTTTATTTCCTGGCAAGAGTGTATCAATAAAATTTTAAATGAAAAAACCATTCGAAATTATTCCGATTATTTGGATATGAGTTTAAATCTCTTTGCAACAAATACTTTTTATAAATCAGCTGTAGTGGAGTATGGTTCGAATAACAATAAGTATATTTTTGAATATGATAGTGTTCCAAAAATTATTTTTCCTTCTTTAAATCTTCGTTGTTATAATAACCAAAATGATAGTGGAATAGTTTATAATACGCATGGGGTATATTATCCATATAAAGGAATTTTTATTGGTCAGGGTGGAAAAGTAAATTGGAAACGTACAGGTTTAGATGAAAATACTGTGTGGGCTGAATTAAAAAAATATCAAATCTCTCTAAAAACAAGTGGTTTTACGGCTGATTCAGTTATTTTTTACAATAAAAATTATTTTCAAAAACCATTAATAGGCGTATTAAATGAAAAAGTCGTTTCGGAAAAAGGAAGTAATATCTCCTATCCACGTTTCGATTCCTATAGTAAACGGATGTTAATTCCAAATATAGCTCAAGATGTTGATTATGATGGAGGGTTTAGTATGCGTGGAGAAAAATTTTTAGGTTCTGGAAATAAAGAAAAAGATGCCCTGTTGATTTTTATGCGAGAAGGAAAAAAGTTTTTGATTGTTGGAGCTAATATGATTGGAATTACTAAAGATAAGCTTACTGCCGAAGCAGCCAACATCAAATTTTATTTTGATAAAGATTCAATTACGCATCCAAGTGTTAATATGAAATTTATTATCAAGACAAGAATGCTTTCACTTATTCGTACAGCTGATGGGATTTCAAAATCACCCTTTCTAAATTCTTTTCATAATGTTGATATGTATTTTGAAGAACTTGCCTGGAAAATCGATGATCCCAAGATTGATCTACGAATGCTAATAGGAAATACACAAGAAGATGCAATGTTTGAATCATCTAATTATTTCCGGTCCGACAGGTACGATAAACTTCAGGGCATTGATGAAGTAAATCCTTTAATTAAAATGCGTGATTTTGTCAAGAAAAATGGTGATTCTCGTGATTTTACAGGAGTGGCTTACGCAAAATATTTAAAATTTTCAATAAATGAGGTTCGTCCCAATTTGGTTCGATTATCGGCAATGGGGTATATAACTTATAATGCTGTGGATGATGAAGTACATGTAAATGAAAAATTGTTTTTATGCATCGCATGTAGAGCAGGACACATTGATTATGATGTTATTCAATTTCCATCAGTTGTTCGAAATGCCAGTAATGCCAGTATAAATCTATTGAATTACGATATGACCATTTTTGGAGTAAGGCAAGTTTTTATGAGTGACTCTCAGAATGTTTCTATTTTTCCTGCAGAACAAAAAATAATTTTAAAGAAAAACCGAGATTTTACTTTTGCAGGGATAGTACATGCCGGCCGTTTTGATTTTTTTGGAAAAGAATTTTCATTTGATTACGATAAATTCATCGTAAACCTGAAAAACGTGGATTCATTACGATTGATGGTAAGAGCAAATGAGCCGGATGCTTATGGTGAATATCCATTAGTTCGTGTAAAAACAGTAATTGAAAATATTAACGGAGATTTAGAAATAGATAACCCGGCTAACAAATCAGGACGAAAACCTTTTCCAAGGTATCCTGTTTTTAATAGTTTTAAGGATTCGTATGCTTTCTATAGTAAGAAGGTTATTCAAAATGGTAAATACCCGAAAGACAAATTTTATTTTCACTTAGAGCCTTTTACAATTGATAGTTTGGATAACTTCTCGAATGAAGGATTAAGGTTTTCCGGTGATATGGTTTCTGCCGGAATTTTTCCGACTTTTAAAGAAACCCTCACTTTACAACCTGATTATTCATTAGGTTTTATGAGAAAAACACCTAGTGAAGGATACCCTGTTTATAGTGGCAAAGGAACTTATAATAATATGATTAAATTAAGTAATCAGGGTTTACGGGGTGATGGAACCTTAAATTATATTACATCTCTTACAAAATCAAAAGATTTTATTTTCTTTCCCGATTCAACAAACGCTTTAGCACAGGCATTTGATATTACCGAGCAAAAGATAAAACCCGAATTTCCGCAAATGCATGGAGAGGATGTGAAAGTTCATTGGATGCCTGCAAAGGATATTATGAGTATAATCAATGGAAAAGAAAAAAAATTCATTGGTTATAACGGGCAATCAGAATTCAATGGACGATTATCATTAACACCAAAACAACTTTTTGGAAATGGGACAGCTGAATTTTCAAAAGCGAAACTTGATGCGAAGTTGGTTAAATTCAATTTTAATTCGTTCGATTCTGATACCGCAAATTTTAGTATCAAGGATCCGGATATTGCTCAATTGGCATTTTCTACTGATAATGTAAATGCTCATATCGATTTTGATAAACGTGCAGGTGAATTCAAATCAAATGGAAAAGGTTCTATTGTTAAGTTTCCCGTTAATCAATATATCTGCTTTATGGATAGCTTTAAATGGTTCATGGATGCCGGTAACATCGAACTGGGATCTGGAAAAGCGAGTGCAAAAGGAACAGCTGCTGGTGAAGATTTTGATTTAACGGGGCCTGAATTTATTTCAGTTCATCCTAAACAAGATTCACTTCGTTTTTATTGCCCTACTGCAAAATACGATTTGAAAAAACATATTATTGCTGCGAAAGATGTAAAATATATAAATGTTGCTGATGCAAGAATCTTTCCGGATTCAGGAAAAGTGAAAATTTTAAAGGATGCTGTAATACCAACGTTAACGAATGCGAAAATTGTTGCTAATGCGATAACCAAATATCATAATCTTTATAATTGCACAACAAATATATATGCTCGTAAAAGCTATGTAGGTTCCGGCTTTTATGATTATATTGATGAAATAAAAACGAAACAAACTTTTTATTTCAGTAATATAAGTGTTGACACTACTTATCAAACCTTTGCTGAAACAAACATTCCCGATTCTTCAAAATTCAGACTAAGTCCCAACTTTGAATATAAAGGAATGGTAAAATTAAAAGCAAGCAATCAATTTTTAGTCTTTGCAGGAGCTGCTCGTATCCAGCAGGATTGCGCAGGAATTCCAAAAACATGGTTTAAATTTGAAGCAGAAATTAATCCTTCAAATATTTATATCCCGGTTTCAAAAGAGCCTTTAGATGCTTCAGGTAAAAAAATTGCCGCATCAATGATGGTTACCACTGACTCAACACATTTTTATTCTGCTTTTTTATCACCACTGGAATCAAGCAACGATCCTCAGGTTTTACCTGCTGAGGGATTTTTATTTTTTGATAAAACTTCGCGGGAGTACAGGATATCTAATAAAGAAAAGTTAATTGAAAGGGCATTACCCGGAAATTATTTGAGCTTAAATATCTCGGATTGTAAAGTTTATGGTGAAGGTAAAATAAACTTAGGTGGCGAATTTGGACAATTAAAAGTGGAATCATTTGGAAATGCCACACATTATTTAATCCCGGATTCAACAAAGTTTGATATGTTACTATCTTTCAACTTTTTCTTTGACGATGGAGCAATTGATAAAATGGGAGATGCAATTACAGTATTTCCTGATTTAAAACCAGTTGATATTACACGGTCGGTATTCGAAAAAGGGATGCGCGAAATGTTAGGAAAGGAACAGGCTGACAAATTAATTTCACAATTGAATTTATATGGTTCATTTAAAAAATTCCCCGATGAATTAAAGAAAACATTATTTCTTTCCGATGTTCAAATGAACTGGAATAAGGATACACGCTCCTATATTTCTAATGGACAAATTGGTGTTGGAAATATTAATAAAATTCAAATTAATAAATATGTAAATGGGAAAATAGAATTAATTAAAAAACGTGGAGGGGATATTTTAAATATTTATCTGGAACTGGATGAAAAAAATTGGTATTTTTTTAATTATACCAGAGGTACTATGCTGGCCGTTTCATCTAATGAATCGTTCAATAATTCATTTAAAGATCTAAAATCAGATAAACGTCAAAAAGCCGGAGAGAAAGGGGAGCAAAATTATTATTATAATATTTGTCCACCGGATAAAAAGCGAATATTCTTACGAAAATTTGAAAAACCAGAATAATTTGATCAATTCATCAAATATAATTTTATTGATTTTCGCTTACTTGTTAGGCTCGATTCCTAGTGCTGTATGGATTGGTAAGTTTTTTTATAAAATTGATGTTCGGGAATATGGCAGCGGAAATGCCGGAGCAACAAATGTTTTTAGAGTCTTGGGAAAGAAAGCTGGTATTCCTGTAACATTGATAGATGTACTGAAAGGGTATGCGGCAGTGTCATTAGCTCATTTCAGTAATTATACACCAGGTTCAAATCAATTCATAAATCTTGAATTAGTTTTGGGGATCGCCTCCTTAGTGGGCCATATTTTTCCCTTATTTGCATCATTCAGAGGCGGGAAAGGTATTGCAACATTGCTTGGAATTATTTTATGCGTACATCCATATGCAGCATTCATTTCCATAGGAATATTTATTTTAGTATTACTGGTATCCAGTTATGTTTCTTTAAGTTCAATGATTTCAGCAATAATGTTCCCGATCATAGTGATCTTTGTTTTTAAAACTAAAGTACCATCCTTAATTATTTTTTCTGTTTTAATTGCAATAATGGTTTTAATAACCCATCAAAAAAATATTGAACGATTGCTGCGAAGGGAAGAATCAAAATCGAAATTGATAAAAAAGAAAAAAACAAAACTTCCGGATGAAGAAACGGAAAAATAATTTTGCTTCTCTTTTTAAATTGTGATCATTGAAAATAACAAAAAGTAAAGGATTTAAAAATAAGCGTCAATTAATTTTATTTGTATTGATGGGATTTCCTTTTTTATTATTTTCTCAACCTCTGATAACTATTTCAGGGCAAGCATACGATAAAGAAAGTAAGTTGCCTCTACCCAAATTGATGGTTATTAATAAACGGACAAATAATGGAATTTTCGCTGATGCTGAAGGGAAATTTTTAATTTCAGCAAAACAAACCGATACTATTCTTTTTTCCGCGATTGGTTTTAAATTAAAGAAAATATGTCTGAAAGATTCTTCTTTAAAAGCAACCTATAATTTATATATACCCCTTGAAAAACTTTATTTTTATTTAAAAGAAGTCAGCGTTTTTGCTCCCCGGACATTAAAAGAAATTGATAAGGATATTTATAATTTAGATTCCACCAAATCATACCGAAGATATACTGATATAAATGCTATTGAAAGCCCGATTACCTATTTATATGAGCGCTTTAGTAAATTTGGAAAGTCAAAACAAAAAGTGGCAGAATGGGAAAATGAGGATTTGAAACGGGATATTTTAAAGGATCTCTTTCGATTATATATCAAACATGATATAATTGATCTTAATGAAGAGGAGTTTGATGCATTTATTAGATATTGCAATTTAAGCGAAGAGTTTATTAAAAATGCTTCGCAGCTTGAATTAGTGATGGCAATAAAAGGGAAATTCGAAACATTTAAAGACAGGTGGAAATGATTTTTTGTGCCTAGTGACCAAAGTCATTACTTTAGAACATCATCTGATATACTTTTGATAGATAAAATTAAAAAGCTATGGAACCCACAACAGTAAACTCAAAGATTCATGAAAAATTAAATGATTGGATGACTAAATTAGATCATTTTCAGGTGCAACTCTCTTTAGGAAAAATGGAAGCAGCTGATGAATATGAAAAACAGAAAAAAAATCTTCAAGAGTATCTTCATGAATACGTTCAGTCTGCCACAAACATTAAAAACATTACAAAAGAAAAGGCAGAAGATATGAAAAAAGTATTAGATGATTATAAAAGTAAGCTACTAAAAGAAGAAAAAGTAACCGAAAAAGTGATTGAAAAACAAAAAAATTCTGTTGAAAAAATTATTGATAAAATTAATAAGCTGTAATTTTTTAATGAAGCAAATTTTTTTCTGTTTTCTCGCAATTTGCTTGTCTTCATGCGGAACCTGGAAACATTCCGATTCATTCACTTATGAAGCAGTTAATGTTGCTGATTTTCAAAAACGTTTGAAAGAAACGTCAGATTATATTTTGATAGATGTTAGAACGAAAGGGGAGTATAAAAAGGGGCATATCGAAAATGCACTTAATGTAAGTTATTTGGGTTCTGATTTTAAAGAACTCATTGAAAAACTTCCAAAAGATAAATTAGTTTTTATGTATTGTGAAACCCAACACCGAAGTCCATTAGCATCTAAACTAATGAAACGGAAAGGATTTTGTCATATTATTGATCTTCAGGGTGGGTTTATAAAATGGGAACATCAAAATATGCCCATGGTTAAATGACCTTGTAAATTTCTCCAATTATTTAATTTATTCTGGTTGTTATTTACAACCTGATTTCATATAATTTATAGCGATGTAAGTTTTATTTTAGCCTGAATTTAAACTTTAAAGATGTACAGTTGGAATCAGGCTCCACTTATAAGATTAATAGTACCTTTTCTTCTCGGGATCATTTTTGCAGTATATTTTCCTGTTCAATTTGAGATGGGGATATACATCATTGGTTCGTTGTCTTTTATTATACTGTGTATTATTTTAATTCCTAAACTAAATTTTCCCTATCGCAATTCATTATGGTTCGGGTTGCTGATAAATATTATTTTATTTTTATCGGCTTATCAACTCACAATTTTTAAAACCGAAAAATTTTCAAATAACTATTTCTCGAATTTTACTGATTCTACTGAATTTGTTTTTGCAAGACTCAATGAACCATATATTGAAAAAAATAAATCGCTCAAAGTTGTTTTAGAGATACTTGCAGTAAAACAAGGTGAAAAGTGGGAGAGGAGTTGTGGTAAAGCAATGGTGTATTTTAAAAAAGATTCTCATTCTTTACATTTATCTTACGGTGATGAGTTAGTTCTAAAAACTGATTTTAACGAAATTCCTCTTCCTCAAAATCCGGGAGAATTCAACTACAAACGATTTTTAGCTTTTCATAATGTGTTTCATCAGGCCTATATTAAAAATGGCGAATGGGTTGCAAGCGGTCATAATAGCGGAAATATTATTCTTAAAAATTCAATTTATTTACGCGACATTTTATTGAATGTATTTATTACCAATCATATTCAAAAAGACGAATTTGCCGTTGGGGCAGCGCTATTGTTAGGTTATGTAGATAAACTGGATGCAGATATTATTGCTTCTTATTCAAGCACAGGCGCCTTGCATGTATTATCAGTATCAGGATTACATGTGGCAATTGTATATATTGTTTTTAATTGGTTGCTTTTTTTCCTGGATAAAATAAAATATGGAAAAATTATAAAAGCAATAACACTTTTACTCCTGCTCTGGTTTTATGCTGCGCTAACAGGTTTGTCTCCTTCTGTTTTACGTTCAGCAGCAATGTTCAGTTTTATAATTTTTGCAAAAACTTTTAATCGACATACCAATATTTACAATACATTGGCTGCTTCCGCTTTCTTTTTATTGATCATAAATCCTTATTTGATAATGGATGTAGGGTTTCAATTGTCTTACCTGGCAGTAATCGGAATTGTTTACATTCAACCAAAAATTTACGCTTGGTTCGAAGTCGAAAATTGGCTGCTCGATCAAATCTGGACCATCACATCCGTTTCCATCTCTGCACAAATAGCGACTTTCCCTTTGGGATTACATTATTTTCATCAGTTTCCTAATTATTTTTTATTATCAAATTTTATTGTCATTCCGGTGTCAACAGTGATAATTTATCTTGGACTTTCAATTTTTGCTTTTGCAAAAATTGCTATGCTGGTAAAATATTTGGCTATCGCTTTTTCCTGGGCAGTGTGGATTTTAAACTCATCGGTTGAATTAATTGAAAAATGGCCATATGCTTTATTGAAGGATATTTCAATCTCCGTTTTCGAAACATGGTTAATGTATGGATTGATTATATTGTTTCTTTATTATTTTACAAAACGACAGTATAACTATATTTTAGTTGCTTTGTGTTTTGCAATAATTATTCTATTCTCTCAAATAGCAGAGCAACATGAGCAATTCAGCCAAAAGAAAATAATTATTTATAATATTCCAAAAACCAGTGCAATTGATTTTATTAGCTCTAAGAATAACGTATTTCTTACTGATTCTGTATTTGCGAAAAATGAAAAGGGGCTACTTTTTCGGGTAAGGCATAATTGGTGGGATCTGGGGCTTACAAATTCAACAATTATTTCTAAAGAGATAAAAACAAATATTCTTACTATTAAAGATCAGTTCATACAATTTTTTGATAAACGCATGGCAATTGTAAATAGTCAGCAAGTAATTAAGAACTATTCTTTCTCCTCCCTACAAACCATCAATGTTGATTACCTGATTGTGTCAATGAATCCTCAACTAAAAATGGAAGATATATTGAAAGTTTATCATGCCGGTAAAATTATTTTTGATTCTTCAAATGCTCCATATCGTGTAAGAAAATGGAAGGAAGAGTGCGAAAAACTAAAACTAAATTATTATTCAGTAATGGATTCAGGAGCATTTGTTATTGATATATGATTCATATTGAAAATCATTAATACCTTTGTATTATGAATTTTAAAATCGGAGACAAAGTCAGGTTCCTTAACGAAAAAGGTGAAGGAGAAGTCAGTAAAATCATAAATAAAACTACTGTTGGTATTACTATTGAAGAGGGGTTTGAAATACCATTTCTTGTTTCTGATCTGATCCTGATTGATACAGGGATCCAGGAAGAAACAAAAGCCACATTGAATAAAAAATCAATTTCACTTTCAACTTCAATACCTTCCGAAATAAAGATAAAAAGTACGACTGATAACCCCGAAGAGGATGGGATCTATATTGCTTTTTCTCCTGAAAAAGTAAAAGACATCGCTCATTCTGATTTTAATGTTTGGCTGATCAATCATACTACTTATAAAATTCTATTTTCCTATTCAATTTTACAAAATGGAAATTATACTACTATCGAATCTGGCGAATTGGCACCTTTGGGGTCGATGTTGATTGAAACTATTGACAGAAAAGTACTGGATGAGTATTCAGTTTTTAAGATCGATGCGATTTATTTTAATGAGGAAGAGCATGAATATCAATTGCCAATAAGTGAAGTAATTAAACTTAAACCTATAAAATTATACAAGGACAATGCTTTTGTTGAAAATAGCTTCATTTCTGAAAAGGCTTTAATTATTAATGTTTCCAGGTTATATGATTTTGAAGCAGAAAATGAACCTGCGCCAAAAGCAGATCTGTCAAAAATATTATTTCAAAAACAAAACTATTCGGGTGCTCCTAAAAAATCAAAGCCCCATTCAAATAATAATCCTGCAAACGAATTAGAAATTGATCTTCACATCGAAGAATTATTGGATAATTATTCAGGAATGAGTAATGCGGAAATTATTCAGATCCAGTTAAAACATTTCCAAAAATTTTTAGATAAAGCCATTAACGGGCATTATCGGAAACTTGTTGTTATTCATGGAGTAGGGAATGGGAGATTAAAACAAGAAGTTCGAACAATTCTTTCTTCATATAACAATTTACGTTTTTATGATGGTTCTTATTCAAAATATGGATTTGGAGCAACAGAGGTAATTATTAGTTAATTCAATTAGCTATATTTAAGCTACATCAATCTTTCATAAAAAATCCTAATAACCAATTACCAACAAAAATTAATTAACTTTGCATCGCAGGCCGTTCTATCGCTGCTCTATGAAAATAGGGGAGAGGAAAGTCCGGGCAACACAGAGCATCCCACTTCCTAACTGGAAGGCTTCATAGCAGTATGAATACAGATAGTGCCACAGAGAAATACAGCCCTACAGCAATGTAAGGTGATGGTGAAAACGTGAGGTAAGAGCTCACGGAAATAATTGGTGACAGTTATTTCGGGTAAACCTTGGGAGTTGAAAGACCAAATAAACCGAAGCGTGAGAGCTGCTCGCTCTATTCGGAGGGTAGGTTGCTTGAGTTTTGCAGCGATGCAAGATCTAGATAAATGATAGAACTCGACAGAACCCGGCTTATAGGCCTGCTTTTTTTATTTCTGAAGTATTTTTTTTATTTCAAGTAATTCAACGTCAAAATAAAGGACTGTTTTTTCTGGAATGCCGGCATCAGGTATTCCTTTTTCTCCATATGCTAAGGAGTAAGGAATTATTAATTTGCGCCCTTCGCCTAAGCACATTCCTTTCAGACCTTCATCAAAACCTTTTATTACTTTTCCTTTTCCTAAAACAAATTCTAAATTTTTATGGCTTTCTCTGGATGAGTCAAAAATTTTTCGTATCCCCAAAGAGTCTATTACATAGCCTGTGTATGCAACTGATATATTGCTTCCTGTATCAATTGGGATTCCGCTTCCTTTTCTCACTTGAATATATTTTAAGCCCGAAGTGCTTTTTACAGTGTCTAAGCCCGATACATCAAAAAATGGATAGGGTTGTGTTTTCATAATATGAACATCATAAATCAATGCTTTATTTGGTGGAATAATTCCCTTCCCTCTATTTCCAAATGCTAGTTTTGCAGGAACATAAATAATTGCTTTTTCTCCATTTGTTAAATAGGTTAAACCTTCGCCAAGACCAGGAAATAAACCTTGTGATCCGGGACGAAGAACAGCAGATTCTCCACGTTCAATAGATTTATCAAAAATGATTGGATGGTTCAGTGAATCAATAAAATACCCGATATAGTCAAATAATACAACATCCTCAGAACTAATTCTTTTTCCTTCTTGTTTTAAAACAGGTAAGATTTTTATTCCGTTTTTTCCAAAAATGGTATCATTGTTTATTGGATGAAAGAATGGATTATCTGAATTTAATAATTCAATATCAAAATAAACAGTAGAATTTCCTGGAATAATACCAGAATCTTCTTTGCCAAAACCAAGGTTCGGAGGAATAACAAAAGTAGCTTTTTCGCCAACTTTCATGGTTCCTATTCCTTCATCTAAGCCTTTTACCATTCGCCCGGTTCCTAGTTGAAAAATAGCAAATGTGCTGTTGGTGAGTGAAGATTGAAAAACACGTTTATATCCTTTTTTATTTAATACATAGCCTGTAAACTGCATGGTAACTTCATTATATGGCTTTGCGATTTCACCTTTGCCCGGACTGATTAAAATTTTCTTTAAGCCGCTTGGAAAAAAAACAGTATCCTTTCCAACTAAATTGTAGAATGCTTGTTCTATTTTTACAACTTTTACTGCCAGTAATAATGTGGTGTTAGCAGGTATGCTGCCTATTTTTTTTTCACCATAAGCCAATGATGGCGGTATACGAAATTGTGCACTATCTCCTACTGATAATAGTGATATTCCTTCTTCCCATCCTTTTAATACTTCTTCCTGTCCTAAAATAAATGTATATGGTTTCCCTGAACTTAAATTACTGTCAAATACACTGTCGGGATTAATTCGTGTTGTAAAATTAACATGGATACGGTAACCTTTTTTTGTTTTCTCACCAGTGCCTTTTTTAATAATAGAGTATTCTAATCCACTTGGAGTTTTTTTATAATTTATTTTCTGAGATTGAGCAAATAGGTTCGTAGCACAAAATATCACTAATGTAAAGAGTTTAAATCTTGTTTTCATTCTGACAATAATTTTTTTATTTTTTTGCCAATAAAAGAATATTGGTAATTGAGAGTTTTCAATATCGGTTTGAGAAATTATTTTACAGGAATAATACCTTCTTTAGTGAAACTGATTACAATAGCATCTTTGATACCTCTGCTAAGTAATTCCTTTTGGACACTCTGAGCTTGTTCTAAAGATTGGTATCCGCTAAGAAAACATGTTATTGTGCCGGTTTTTTTATCTTTATAGGATTCAATCTTAATGCCGGTACTCAATGCATGAGCAATTACATTTTTTGGTAACCCCGATTTATTAGCTAATATCTGAACCCCAAATAGTTTTTTATCTGCATAGTTTAAAAGGGTGGTTTCATTTATTTTGCTTCTTTCAATTTTAGTAATATCTTGGTTTGTAAGCTTAGTGTTGAGAACTAACTTACCTAATAAAATATCAATAAAGGTATCCAATTCGGTCTTAACCGGACTGTTTAAACCTTGGCCTTCCGAAATTACCTTTCCATCCGGTCCAAATTTTTTATTAACTACTTTTCGTTTTTTCTCAATGATATAAAAAGTGTGATAATAACTTTCAACACCATCTGATAATTCAATCGGAATATCATTTTGAGTTAATTCAAAACTAGCTCCTAATATTTTTTCATCAAATTTTAAGATGTATTTTCCATAGGGTACATAAAATTTAAAATTTCCACGATTATCTGTAACACTGGTTACTACTTTACCAAGGCTATCTATTAAAAATATTTTTATTCTGGAAATATCTATTTTCTCGGTAATATCGCTACTAAATTTTTCCCTGTCAATTTGTACATTACCCAATATTTGAACTCCTTTTGAAAAAGGAAGGTAAATAACAGCAGGTCCGCAAACATCCATGCTATCCGGTACAACAGCAAACCATGCACCAATATCCACCAAGGGCAAAACCTGTAAGCTGTATTTCCCAAGTCCAATATTAATGAAACTTGCTTCTCCCTTTTCATTACTGAGTACTTCAAACTCATTCATGCGAATTACAATATTTTCCAAAGGAATTTCATCCGCATCAAATTTTTTATTCCCATTAATATCCAGAAAAACTTTGAAGTTAGCATTACAAAATAATTTTTTTCTGAATTTTTTTGGAATAGGGATTCCAAAGTCTTTTTTTATACCTACACCCAACTGTAAGTTTTTACTTTTATTCTTCTTGTCGCTTGATTCCAAATAAAAATTATTGCTTGCTCCAGGCAGATAAGTGTATTTATAACTTTCTGAAATATTGTAGTTTAAGGCAGCATTAATATTAAAGCTCCAACCTCCATTGGTGAAATAAAATAGCTGAGTAAATAAACCCATACTATGTCGATTGCTTACATTGGTATAATTATAATTAACAGTGTTTTCCCAAATGAAATGCTTGTTTTTAAATTGGTACTGATTACTTATCGACCCTGAAATAGCTTGCGGATACCTCTTTTGCTGCGTAAGTATATATACTAAATTGCCCAATCCTTGTGGACCATAAAAATAGCGTAAATATAAGTTCCAGGTTCGATAACTCAAAAACGAATTAGTTTGGGCTGTAAAAAAAGTACCCAATTCAGGATAATTTAACAATTTATTATATCCTCCTTTTACAAAAAATCCCATTCTGAAATTTTCATCCATGTTGAATGTGTTTACAGACAATTGAAGTCCGGAGCTTAATAGTTCTTCAGCAAAATAATTGGAATAATTGAGATAAATGCCGGGAGTGTAATTTACTTTTGTTTTTGGAGGTAATGCAAAAGTTAATACATTATTAAACATTATGTTATTTTGTGCAAAGGCGGGGATTGTATAAATATTATAATTATCCGTTAATCGTATTTCCAGATTATTTTTAAAATGATAAGAGTTTGTTAATGCAATACCTATATCTTTTGTACTATTATTTACTAATTGTCCTGCTGTAAAACCGCTGGTTCCTTCCCTATAGGTGAAATTAAGACCTGAATTTCCTTTCCCTTTCAAATAATTTGCATTATAGTATAACGAAAAATAATTTCTGTTGGAAATTGTATTAAAAGAATTGACTAAAGTGTATTGCCCCAGTACTCCTAAATTATGATTTTTATTTACCCGGTAACTTAAATTGGCATTAAAGCCATTTGAAAAAATGCCGGTAATATAATTAGTTCTGTCATAACCGATTCCTGCCCTTAGTGCATTAAATTTAACTGCATAAGCTGCCCCGAGTGAGGTACTTTGATTGTTCAGGAAACTTAGTCCATTTCTTAAAAAGTATGCTCCTACTGTATGATGGGGTGTAATGCGGTATCCTGCTGCAATTCCTTTTCCATTTGATATTCCTCTGAGGTTGTCGAAATTTAAACCTATTCCGCTACCGACAGAAACAAAACCTTTTTCATGATAATAACTGATAACGCCATTTGATCCACTAATAATTCTGTTGGTATATTTGTAATAAGTGAAACCTGTTTGTAAAGAATAATCGAGGCGGGATTTTTTATCTAAAATATAATTTCCATAAAATATAACATTCATAATAGGTTGTTGCCCTAGAATATTATTAATACTTGCAATCATGGTAACAGGAATAACTGAACTACCATATGGATTAATACGGGTAGCATCATGAAGTTTTACAAAATCCATGCTGTTTGCCAGTTTTACAAAATCTACTTTTTTATTTCTGCTTCCTCCTTTTCCTTTTGTGACACCAACTTCTGACGCTTTTAAAAAAAGACCATAATGTTTTTCTTGCTCCATAAAATCGGGCATATAACCATAGGTATCGATTCGCTTAACATTACGCTGTGGTTTTTGAATTTGTACGCTAAAAGGAACCAAAGTATCGGAAAACGGAGGTAAGGTAAATTCCATATAATTTTTCTTCAAAAATTTTCCGGTGGTGTCAGAAACAATAAAATCTTTTCCAATTTTATTCATGGATAAGATTACTTGTTGTTCCTCATCTCCATCATTTGATAAATTAATTTGAAAGGGAGCAGTACTTTCATGATTTAAAAAATAAATTCGGGGTCTGGGTAATATATGCATCTGCCAATTGCTTATTTTTGGGTGACCGGCTAAAAAGCTTGCAATAGCCATTTGTCGGCCTTCTTCAGTGGCAATAAAAACCGTAATATCATATTTAGTTCCACCTTTTGCTGCTTTGTTGTTAGTAACTAACCTTATCGGAACAAATAGGGAGTCACTTGGAGCAAGGGTGTATTTTTTTTCTGTCTTGTTTAAGGTTCGCCAACCACCGGGCAAACTCATATTGATGGTAAAAGTGTATTCTTTTACGTTGTTATTTTTTACTTTTAAAACATTACTGATTACAGCCATTTCTTCATATTCAACATCTGGGAAAAGAAATTCTGCAGTTAATGCTTTTTTAGAACTGGCAAGAGAAGTAGCAGTTTGTGAATAACTGGGGAAAGTCAACTGAAAACCAAACAAAACCAAAAGAATAAATTTGGTTTGAAAAGAAAATTGCAGATGTCTGTTATTCGTTCGTATTATCATTTACATTTCTTGTAAACAAAATTTTATATGTAATTCATATCGTCCGGGACGATAAATGAAACCTAATATTGGATCATAAGGTTTTAAGCGGTAATCAATTGTAAAGCTAAATTCATTATAATTTGTTAAAGAACTTCCTGCTCCATTGGTTTGCAATGCAGGATTACACGTTCCGGCAGGTGTCAGAAGAAAAGGATCGTTAATAATATCAATTACACTGCCTGTTAATGGTGCAAATTGTTGCCATAATCCGCTATTTATAGGAGTGTTACAAACATTACTTACCCGAAGTTCCAAAAGATCTAAAGCTGGAGTAACGCCAACACCAGCACCTCCATAGGGTACCATGGTTTCCCAGTCAGTAGCAACTCCCCAGGCATTATTTGAAACAATCATGCTTAATTTCCATTTGCAGGGTTGCGCAGGGATGGTAATAACTTTTAAGCGAATAATACTTGAACCATTAAGCGTAATGCCTCCTTTATATTCGCTAAAAGAATCGAAAATTAATTCGATTCGGTCAGGAGTTGTTAAAACGATGTCGCTAAGTGCTTGATCACAGTTATTTGTAGGTGGCATACCACACTGGGAATAGCCACAATCTATAAATAAAGCAAAAAATAAGAAAATGAGTATAAAACGGGAACTCCTCATAGTTAAATAATAAAAAGAAAAAGGAGGATTCCTCCTTTTTCTTTTAAAAAAAATTTATTGATTTTCTGTTAACACATATTTTACATTCATTGTGTAAACACCTGGTTGAGCATAAGTACCTGGTGCAAGAGCAGCAGTTACACCAGCATTACTTGCTGCATTTGGAAATGTTGCAGGTAAACCTGGTACAATACGATAGTCAATAGTATAATAGTAGCTACTACCAGAACCATAAATACCGGCTTGTGCAACTAAATACGAACCACCTACTACAAAATCTACAGCAAGGTTACCACCAGCGATGTATTTTTCACCATCAACAGGTCTAACATAAGGAGTAGCACTTGCATAAATATTATTGCTACCTGTTAAAACTGGAGATGTTACAAAAGCTGCATTGTAATCAGCAAAGTTGGTTGCTGCACCAGGAGCAGGATTTGCTTTGTCTTGGCGCATTTCCAGTGCTGTGATAGGCAAAAGATCAATAGCAGCAGGATCAGCTCCGCCACCATAAATTACTTGTTGATCCCAATTTGCAGCTCCTGTAGAAGAATATCCTACTGCATATAAATCCCAACTTACAGTTGAACTTACTTGCAAAGAAGTTGCTCCATATTGAGTAATACCACCAACATATTCAGAGATCTGATCAAACACAAAATCAATGTTTGAAGGACCGGTCATATTTAACTGAAGAATTGGCTGCAAATCCATTGTTATTGTAACATTTGACTCATCAACTAATTGAGCATTTGCATTTGAGCTAATACCCATTGCAGCAAGAATTGCTGCACCACATAAAATTTTTTTCATCTTGTCTGTTTTAAGTTATTTATTTATTTAATTTTCTGTAAACCACGCGTACAGTTCCGCTTTTGAAAATCAAAGCCTTGCAATGATTTTTAAAAAATTTTTTAATGTTTTTTTTGTTTTTTTTAAAGTTTAAAAGTGTTTTAATCAATTGTGAACTCTAATTCTGCAGTTTGAAGCTCTTCTTTATTTCCAAAATCAAGAACTGCCAATACTGAATATTTTCCTTTATCAAGTTCTTTGGGTAATTCATATCTAAATTCCTTTTCGTATCCGGGTAATATTCCAAATTGTTTTACTTTTAATTTTGTTTGTTTCCCGGTGAGTAAATTGGTTAATTCAATATAATACAAACAATAGCCAATACCATCACCGGTATTTTTAGCTTTCATTACTAGTGATCTGCTCTTTTTTAATTCATTTTTTTCATATTTTAAAGATTTTATTTCTACATTATTGATTATCACATTTGGTGGGTTTTGATGAATATTAATTCCAAAACCAATACCTGTTTTAATACCCAAAGCGATTGCTGTTTTACTTGCATCGGGAGCTTCTAATTTAGGTCTTTCAATTATTTGATCTAAAACTAACGTGGTCCACATAGCAATAGCATAATCATCTCCTGGTGGAATGTCAACTGTAACGCTAATGGTCTTATGTTCATGCGGCTTCATTTCTAATAAGGTTGGTGATACAACAATGTATTTTGAAAGGGCATAATGATATTCTGCTCCAACCCCAATGCTTTCCGTGCCATCTGCCCCAACACCATAATCCTGGAAATTAATCTGAAAACTAATAGCTTTTCGTGTATCATTTGTTACTTTGATAGTTTTAGTTTGTTGACTGCCAGGCTTTACATTAAAGCGCAAGGTAGATGGTGAAACCGAAATGCCGGTGTTGGTAGTATCATTATCAACAGGAACATCCTTTGGCTCTATTTGTTTTATAGAATCAGGGCTTGAAACAGCTTTTTTTAATGTATCCTGTGCTATTAAAGATGAGGAAACTAAGCAAACAATTAGCAAAAATAAAATTCTTCCAGTTAGGTATTTATGCATACAACAGAATTAGAAATTGTGAGAAATTAATAATGACTGTTTTTTTATTTTCAAATGCAAGAATAAATCTCATATGTTGATTTTAATCATTTGATAATAAAAAGTGATAGTACAAAGATAATAAAATGTATGAATGATGTAAATAGTTTCAAAAATTTTATAACTCATTTTTAATAACGAACGTGTAATGAACTTTTACTCGAAAATACAAATAAAGTTTCAAGGAGAAACCAATAATTTGTCAAGTAACTCAATATAAGCGATAAACTTATTTAAAAAAAAGATATTCATAACAAACAAAATCAACATTTTTTTTTAAATAATAAAATTCACAAAAAATTAAAAGTGTAATTTAATATCTTAAATTTACGATGTATCGCGTAAAAAAAAATTAAAATAAACTTTACTTATTCATAAAAACAGGCTAATCAATTACCCTCTTTTCTGATTATTGAATTATTTAAATGAACAGAAACTCATGGCATAATAATTGAATTATATTTGCAAACCAAAACATAAAAATATGAAACGATTATCTACTTTAATCCTTTTATCTATATTATTAATACAAGGAATTGTGGCTCAGAACAACAACTTAGTTGTTTACTCGCAAGAAGGTTTGAAATTTACAATTATTTTAAATGGCATCAGACAAAATCCTCAACCGGAAACCAACGTAAAGGTTACTAATTTAAATGCGCCAAATTATCAAACGAAAATAATTTTCGCAAACAATATGGCTGACATTAATCAAAATGTGTATTTAACAAATGGTGCTGAAACTACAAATAATACAGAGTTTACCTATTCAATTGTAAATGTGAAAGGTAAGTACAAATTAAGGTTTAAAAGTATAGCGCCTGTTTCTTCTGTTGTTGAAACTGCAAGTCTCCAGCAAACAGTGGTGGTTTATACCCCTGTAGCTGTTTCCAACACAACAACTACTACTTCAACTACCACTACTAATTCCGGAAATCCCACTGGTGAAAATATAGGAGTAAATATGAATGGAACAGGAATAAATATTAATATAAATAGCACTAGTCCGTCTAATTCGAATTCAACTTCCACAACAAGCTATTCAACAACCACAACAACTACTACAACAGGTGCTGGGAATCCGAATAATACTAGTCCAGGAAACAACAATTATGTTTTGCCAGGTTATTCAGGTGTTTATGGATGTCGTCATCCAATGAGTTCGGTTGATTTTGAAAGTGCTAAACAATCTATCAAATCAAAAGGATTTGACGAAAGCAGATTGATTTTAGCAAAGCAAATTATTGGAAACAATTGTCTGCTTTGTTCTCAAATAAAAGAACTGATGGGTTTAATGAGTTTTGAGGAAACTAAATTAGAATTGGCAAAATTTGCATGGCATCATAATTTGGATAAAGGAAATTATTACAAATTAAACGATGCCTTTAGTTTCGAATCTTCAATTGAGGAACTAAACAACTACACTCAAAGTCATTAATTTATGATTTTTTTATAAAAAAATCGTTTTTAAAAAGTGCTCTGATTTTTCTGAGCGCTTTTTTTATAACTTTACCGCATGCAAAAACGATTTTTAGTATTCAGTGGATTTTCAGGTGCAATGGCTGTTGCTCTTGGTGCTATGGCAGCACACTTCTTGAAATCAAAAGTTGATATCGGAATTATTACAGAAAACAATCTTCAAACATTCGAAACAGCAGCTCGTTATCAAATGTACCATAGTATTGCTTTAATTGCTGTTGCTATATATTCTGATAAATTTAACCCAAAACTAATCGCTAAGGCAGGCTACTGCTTTATGGTTGGGATAGTCCTTTTTTCAGGGTCATTATATTTAATTGCTACTGCCGGATTAATTGGTTTCTCAGACGTTCGATTGCTTGGCCCGATTACCCCGATTGGTGGAATGTTTTTTATTGTTGGCTGGCTGATCTTGGCGTATGCCGGAATAAAACGAAAGTCTCCATCTAATTAGTTTTAATACTTTTTGCAATATTTCTTATTCCAAATTCCATGACCAATTATTCAAAATATAAAGAACTACTGCGAAAAATTGCTGATGTACAATATGCCTCTGCTGTCTTAAATTGGGATCAGGAAACATATATGCCTCCAAAAGGTGCCGAATTCAGAGCGCAGCAATTATCAACTTTGGCAGGTATTGCTCATGAACTTTCGACAACTGAAGAATTAGGAGAGCTATTAGAACACTTAAAAAATGAGGATTCTCTAACTGAAAAAGAAAAGCGAAATGTAAAGGAATCACTTAAGAAATATAAAGATAACAAAAAATACACTACTGAGTTTGTGCAGCAATTAAGTAAAACAATTTCTGAAGCATTTCAGTCGTGGCAGAAAGCGAAGTCTGAAAATAATTTTTCGATCTTCGCACCTTATTTGGAAAAACTTGTAAAATTAAAACGTGACGAGTGTTGTCTTTTAGGATTTCAAACTCATCCATATGATGCATTGTTGGACCAATATGAACCAGAAGCAAAAACAGCTGACCTGGAAGTTCTTTTTGCGGATGTCAGAAGCCAACTGGTTGATTTTGTAAAGCAAATTGCAGCCAAACCTCAAAATCAGGAATCTTTTATGTTTGCCCATTATAATATACAAAAACAATGGGATTTTGGGATGAACCTGTTAAAACAAATGGGTTATGATTTTGATGCTGGCAGGCAGGATATTTCATCTCATCCATTTACGACAAATTTTAGTTCTGAAGATGTTCGTGTTACAACCCGTATCAAAGAAAACGATCTGAACGAAATGATCTGGAGCTGCATCCATGAAGGCGGACATGCTTTATATGAGCAAGGACTTCCGGCAAGCGAATATGGCTTACCATCAGGAGAATATATTTCGTTAGGAATTCATGAGTCCCAGTCGCGTTTATGGGAAAATAATGTTGGAAGAGGATTGTCTTTTTGGAAAGCTAATTACAAAAAGCTGAATGAAACATTTCCTGAAAATTTGAAAAGTGTTTCCGTGAATGATTTTTACAAAGCGATGAACATTGTAAAACCATCATTAATCCGTACTTCCGCGGATGAACTAACGTATCATTTTCATGTGTTGATACGATTTGAAATTGAAAAAGCTTTGATAGAAGGCTCTCTTGAAGTTAAAGACTTGCCGGGCTACTGGAATAAAAAATATAAGGAATATTTGGGTATCGATGTACCAAGTGATGCTCAGGGTGTTTTACAGGATATTCATTGGAGTCATGGAAGTTTCGGATACTTTCCAACCTATTCATTAGGGAGTTTTTATGCTGCACAATTTTATGCATTTGCAAAAAAAGATATCCCCAACTTAGAGTCTGAAATTGAAAATGGAAATATGTCTCCTTTGCTTGATTGGTTACGATTAAAGGTTCATAAGTATGGAAAGTTCAATACTGCAAAAGATTTATGTATTATTATAACGGGCGAAAAATTGAATTTTAAGTATTTTATGGATTATGCTAAAATCAAATATTCGAAGTTGTATGATTTATAATATCTATAGTTGATTTAATAATTCGAAAATCAAGTAATTTCAACAAGATCATTATTTTAATTTATTTAAAAACATTTCTTTATTATTCTTCAATAAAATTCCAACCTTTTGGGAACATTTTTTATGGCATGTTTTTTTTTGCCATTATACACACTAATTTATCAACAAAGTAAAATACAAATTTATGGATTTGTATTTATAATATACTTGTAATCAGTTACTTGTATTAATTATTTTAAGAAATTATTTCGAAAAAAAAGTTCAAAAAAAAGTATTGTATTTTAATTGCAATAGCTCAAAAATTAATAAATTTGTATAATAATTTAAAACTATTAATCAAAAAACAAAACTCATGAACGAATTTGGAATTAAAGCCAAAAATGCAAGCATTGCAAGTTTAGGTTTAGGTAATGTTTCTGCAGCATATTGGAATTTAAATGCAGCAGAACTTGTTGAAGAAACAATAATACGAGGTGAAGGTGTATTGACAGATACTGGAGCTATTGCAGTTGATACAGGTGAATTTATGGGTCGTTCTCCCAAAGATAAGTTTGTAGTTTTGGATGAAAAAACAAAGGATACAATTTGGTGGGGCGATGTAAACTTTAAATTTGATGCCGGAAAATTTGATATACTTTATAACCGTGTTTGTGCTTATTTATCAGGTAAAGAAGTTTATGTGCGTGATTCTTATGCATGTGCCGATCCTGAATATCGTTTAAATATTCGTGTTGTTACAGAATTTCCCTGGTCTAATTTATTTGCAAATAATTTATTTTTACGTCCTACTCATGACGAAATTATGAGCTTCGATCCTGAATGGACCATTCTTTGCGCTCCTGGTTTTAGAGCTACTCCTGAGATTGACGGAACCCGTCAGCATAATTTTACTATTTTAAATATGACCAAAAAGATTATTTTAATCGGTGGCTCAGGTTATACTGGTGAGATCAAAAAAGGGATTTTCTCATTATTAAATTATATTCTGCCACATGAAAAAGGCGTTTTATCCATGCACTGCTCTGCAAACATTGGTAAAGAAGGCGATACGGCTATTTTCTTTGGATTATCAGGAACAGGAAAAACTACTTTATCAGCTGACCCTAATCGTGGATTAATTGGTGATGATGAGCATGGCTGGAGCGAAAAAGGTGTGTTTAACATTGAAGGTGGTTGTTATGCTAAATGTGTAGATCTTACCAAAGAAAAAGAACCTCAAATTTTCGGAGCCGTAAAATTCGGAGCTTTATTAGAAAATATTGAGTTTTTCGAAAATACATCAACAGTTGATTTCAGCAACATTTCAAAAACAGAAAATACACGTGTTGGTTATCCTGTTCATTATATTGATAATGCCGTAGAGCCATCAGTTGGAAATATTCCAAAAAATATTTTCTTTTTAACTTGTGATGCCTATGGCGTATTACCTCCAATTTCAAAATTAACTACAGGACAGGCAATGTATCATTTCATTTCCGGTTATACTGCTAAAGTTGCAGGAACAGAAGTAGGAGTAACTGAGCCTCAATTGACATTCTCTGCATGTTTCGGAAAAGTATTTTTACCATTACACCCAACTCAATATGCTGAATTGTTAGGAAAAAAATTAAAAGATAACAAAGCAATTAATGTTTGGTTAGTTAATACAGGTTGGTCCGGTGGTTCATTTGGTGTTGGTAGCCGAATGAAATTATCCTACACAAGAGCAATGATCACAGCGGCATTAACTGGAAAATTCGATGCTGTAAAATATGAGACATTACCAATATTTGGGTTGCAAATTCCAACCGAATGTGCTGAGGTTCCAACCGAAATTTTGAATCCTCGTAACACTTGGAAGGATAAAGATGCTTATGATGCCACTGCGAATAAATTAGCAATAGCATTTAACAAAAACTTTGAGCAATATGCAAGCGCGGCAAATGAAGAAATTCTATCTGCTTCTCCTAAAGCGGCTGTAAATGCTTAAAATAAACAGGTGTTAAATTATTTATAAAAATGCCCTTCCGCCATGGTTGGGCATTTTTATTTTAGTTCGGATACTTTTTTACCACATAGAAACATAGGAAAAAAGTTTTGATAGAAAATGAATTTTATCGCATAGCCTATGTAAGTTCTGCCTATGTATTAAGGTTTTTTTGTTTTTCTATACATCTATGTGGTTAATTTTTACAATTGATGTTAAATCTTCAATTTGTCAAAGAATACTTACTTTTGTTTTCTAAATTACTTAATGCATGCATCTATTTTATACACCAGATATAACGACCAATACTTACCTTCTTAACGAAGAAGAAAGCAGGCATGCCATAAGAGTATTACGTTTGCATATTGGAGATAAAATTCAATTAATTGATGGAAAGGGTGGTTTATATGTAGCCGAGATAATTGATGATAATCAAAAACATTGTAGTGTAAGGATTACGGATACAAAAACAGAATTTTTAAAACGTGATTGGTACTTACAGATTGCCATCGCACCGACAAAAAACATGGATCGCTTGGAATGGTTCATTGAAAAAGCAACAGAAATTGGAATCAATGAAATTTCACTTATTAATTGCAATAAAAGTGAACGTACTATTGTCAAAGCAGAACGATTAAATAAAGTAGCTATTTCGGCAATAAAACAAAGCATGAAAGCGTATTTGCCAAAAATAAACGATGTTGTTGATCTTAAAAAGTTCATAATTTCAACAAAAGATTTTGATGGGCAAAAATTTATTGCGCACTGTCATGATCGTGAAATATTACCTCATATTAAAACATTTTATAAATCTAAAGAGAATGTAATTATTTTAATCGGTCCGGAAGGCGACTTTTCTATTGATGAAATAAAATTAGCCTTGGAAAATGGATATAAGGAAATTAGCTTAGGTGAAAGCCGCTTGCGTACTGAAACCGCAGCATTGTATGCTTGCACAGCAGCAAATATTTTGAATGAGAACTAATTTTTTCTTCTTCTAAATTCCGAACAAATAACAGAAGTCGCAATAGCAGCATTTAATGATTCTGCTTCTCCTGTAACAGCTTTGTAATGCGAGAAAGAAGGAATTCTTATTTTGTCAGTAATATAAGGCAGTAATTTTTCCGAAATCCCTTTTGATTCATTTCCGATAATAATAAATCCACTTGAAGGGAGTTGTTTGGAGTAAATGCTTTCACCTGCTAACAATGCTCCAAATACCTGATATTTAATAGTTGATTCTTGATTCATTAGAAAATCACTCAAATCAGTGTAATGGATTTTTATTCTGGAGATAGATCCCATTGTGGCTTGTACTACTTTTGGATTAAAAGCATCAACTGTTTCATTGCTGCAAATAATATTTTCGATGCCAAACCAATCTGCAACACGAATAATTGTTCCCAAATTACCCGGATCTTTTATCTCATCTAATAGTAATGTAAGTTTATCTTTTAAAGAATCAATTTCCAATTGATAATGCGGTGTTTCACAAACAGCAAGTACTTCATTGGGAGCCATTAGTGCTGAAACACGCTCTAATTCATTTTCTTTTATTTCGAAACGTTCAATTGTAGCTGCAATTTTATTATTTCTAAAAAAATCGGAAGTGGCATATACTTGTTTCACATTAATATCCGAAACAAGTAATTCGGGAACAATTTTAGTCCCTTCAGCAAGAAATAAATTATGCTCTTCTCTAAACTTTTTTTGTTTAAGAGAATTCACATATTTGATTTGATTTTTAGAAAGCATAAATCCAATATTATTTTTGTACGGACAAATGTAGTAATTTAGTAGCCTTTAGTGTACCAAAAGTATTCGGGTTTCGGATTTTTTTGTTTTCTACTAATTATAATGAACGAATTATAAATTAAAAATCTGAATTTGTAATCAGAAGATTTTAATTCAAGGTAATTTTAATATTCAAGGCAATTTTTGATATAGCGTGAGCAAAAAAGGAATCATCATAAAATTAAATATTATAGCTGTCGTATCCTTGCTATTCTTTGCCTGTAATCCTGCCCGTAAACTTGAGGAAGGCGAATATTTGCTTAATAAAAATCATGTTATTGATAAGGATACAAAAATCGAAAAAAACGAGATTGAGAGTTATATTAAACAAAAACCGAATAGAAAAATTCTTGTTGTATTTCGATTTCATTTATGGATGCATAATTTAGCAAATGAAGAGAGAATAAAACAAAAACGCATCTTTCATGATAAAAAAGTAGAAAATAGAAATAATAAAAGAATTGCAAAAGGAAAGAGGCCGAAAAAAAGTAATCGGCAACTTTTTGGGGAATGGCTTTTGGATATTAGTGAACCCCCTGTAATTGTTGATTCTGTGATCACTAAAAAGTCAACGAGGCAAATAAAATTGTTGTTGAATAATAAAGGGTACTTTATAAGCTCTGTTTCAGATTCTATTTATTATGGGAAAAGAAAAAAAGCAAGTGTATTTTATAAAATAAAAGCATCAGCACCCTACACTTTTAATAAAATTGATTATAAGATTTCGGATGATCTGTTATCATATTATGTCTTTGCAGACTCCTCGAACACTTTAATTTCGGGCGGTTCAAATTATGATATTGATGTATTACAAAATGAACGAGAACGAATAACCAAAGAGTTAAATAACAATGGCTACTATCTTTTTACTAAAGATTATATTTACTATGAGATTGATACAACTATTGGAAATAGAAAAGTTAATATTACAATTGGTGTTAAAAATTTCGCTCAAAAATATTCTGAAAGTAGCGATTCTATTGTGGAAACGCATCACCAACGTTTTTATATAAATAATATTTATATCCAACCGGATTTTGCTTCAAGAAAAACGGATACAACTCCGGTAGATACTCTAAAAGTTGAAGATTATTTTATTCTTCATACCCAAAAATTAAGATATAAAAGCAAAGTTCTGTTAAGTTCAGTCTTTATCCGTAAAGGAGAGTTATACCAATTGCAAAATGCAGAAGATACTTATAAACGATTATCTGAGCTTAAAGCTTTTAAGTCAATAAATATATTTTTTGTTCCGGTAAAAGGAAATTATCTGGATTGTTTCATTCAATTAAGCCCGATTTTAAAACAATCATTTATGCTTGAAACGGAAGGGACCAACACATATGGAAATCTTGGTATAGCTGGTAGTATTGTATATCAAAATAGAAATTTATTTAAAGGTGCAGAAGTCATTGAGCTCAGATTAAAAGGAGGGATAGAAGCCCAAGGCAATAAAAGTAATAGCAGTTCTACAGCTACAAGTAATGCTACTCAACGATTTAGTACAATTGAACTGGGGCCGGAGTTAAATGTATCTATTCCTCGCTTTTTGCTTCCATTTAAAATTAGATCTTCAAAAAAATTCAACCCAAAAACAATTTTCACAAGCGCATTAAATTATCAACAAACTCCGGATTACCAAAGAAGCATTACCAATCTTTCTTTTGCTTATACATGGAAAGAAAATGAAAAAATTCGACATACCATTTCTCCATTTATTATTGGATTTGTCAAAGTAACTAAAAGTATTTCTTTTCAAGAAAAACTGGATCAGATTCACGACATTTATATCCGTAACAGCTATGATAATCACCTATCAACAAGTACACGTTATACATTTACATTTAATGAACAGAATTTAAAAAAGCAGGAAAATTTTTCTTTTTTTCGTGTCAATGTGGAATCCTCGGGTAATATTTTAACCGGTATTTATGATTTGACAAATTTAATTGAGCCAAATACTATTGCCAAAGATGCAGGAGGAAGTTATAAAATGTTTGATGTCATTTATTCACAATATGTTAGAATTGATGCCGATTATCGTTATTATTATAATTCCAACGAAATTAATAAGGTTGTTTTTCGTGTTGCGGCAGGTATAGGAAAACCATTCAAAAATTTCCCTACATTACCATTTGAACGTAGTTTTTTCAGTGGAGGTGCAAATGGGATAAGAGCTTGGCAATCAAGAACTCTTGGCCCTGGTTCCTATTCAAACAATGGGCAATATGTTTTCGATCAGTATGGTGATGGTCAGTTGGAAGCAAATGTTGAATACAGGGTAAAATTATTTAGAATTATTAATGGTGCATTATTCGCTGATGCGGGTAACATCTGGTTACGAAAGCCTGATCCTAACAGACCGGGAGGTGATTTTCAATTAGATCGTTTTTATAAAGAAATTGCCATTGGATCCGGAGTTGGTTTACGTGCTGATTTTAATTTTTTTGTAATTCGTTTCGATTTGGGATTAAAAGTGCGTGATCCACAATTTGATGAAACTAAAAGGTGGGTTATTCAAAATCTTTTCAATGCGGAATGGAAAAGCAATTATCAAGATAACCACAATAATAAAAAATATGGATTTTGGGCATTTAACATCGGAATTGGATATCCTTTTTAATTTTGCGTTTAATAAATACCATCGTTTCGTTTTCATCCATAATTAAAAATTTGTAGCTTTGCCCTCCAAAAATAATAACAATTAATTAATTTGAAAATGTGGCAAATTTGAAAAGGAACAGTATTCAATTTTCAAATGAACAAATTCTCAGATCGTCAAATTTTAAAACATGGCAACTAAAAAAATTGAAGAATTATTGGGCGCAAATGCCGATAACTTACTGAATCATAAATGTAGCACTATATCCAAAGAAAATATTCACCAACCTGGTGCTGATTTCGTGGATCGCATTTTTGCTCAGACAAATCGCAATCCTCAAGTTTTAAGAAGTATTCAGCAATTGTATGGAACCGGAAGATTAGCAAATACAGGTTATATGAGTATTTTACCTGTTGACCAAGGCATTGAACACAGTGCAGGTGCTTCATTTGCTCCCAATCCAATTTATTTTGATTCTGAAAATATTGTTAAGTTAGCTGTAGAAGGCGGTTGTAATGCAGTAGCATCTACTTTTGGTGTGTTGGCCTCTGTTTCTCGAAAATATGCGCATAAAATACCTTTTGTTGTTAAAATAAATCACAACGAATTTTTATCCTATCCTAACAAGTATGATCAAATCATGTTTGGTTCTGTTAAAGAAGCATGGAACATGGGAGCAGTAGCCGTTGGAGCAACCATTTATTTCGGATCTCCGGAATCTGGCCGTCAAATTGTGGAAGTTGCACAAGCCTTTGAACATGCACATGAGTTGGGAATGGCAACTATTTTATGGTGTTATACACGTAACAATGCATTTAAAGTTGATGGAATCGATTATCACACGGCAACTGATTTGTCCTCACAAGCAAACCATTTGGGTGTTACAATTCAAGCAGATATAATAAAACAAAAATTATCTGATAAAAATGGTGGTTATAATGCCGTGAAATTTGGTAAAACACACCCAAAAGTTTATTCCGAATTAACTACTGATCATCCAATAGACCTTTGCCGTTACCAGGTGGCAAACTGTTATATGGGAAGATTGGGATTGATAAATTCAGGTGGGGAGTCAAAAGGAGCCTCTGATCTGGCCGAAGCAGTTGCTACAGCGGTTATAAATAAACGTGCAGGTGGTCAGGGTTTGATTTCCGGTCGTAAAGCATTTCAAAAACCAATGAAAGAGGGTGTTGAACTCTTAAACACAATTCAAGATGTGTATTTGGATAAAACAATTACAATTGCTTAGCAAAATAGAGAATTAGAGAAATGGAAAATTAGAGATTAAATTCTTCAATTCATCAAATCTCCAAATCAATAATTAAAAACATGAGTTGGTTTAAAAGAATAAAAGAAGGCATTACTACTTCAACAAAGGAGAAGAAAGAAACTCCGGAAGGATTATGGTACAAATGCCCATCGTGCAAAAAAATTACAAACGCAAATGAGCATGTATTAAATAAGTATGTTTGTTCAGAGTGCGAATACCATGAAAAAATCGGATCTGCCGAATATTTTGAAATAATTTTTGATAACAATGAATTTCAAGAGTTATTCCCAAATTTAACTGCTTCGGACCCTCTTCATTTTGTAGATACAAAAAAATATACCGATAGATTAAAAGATACCATTAAAAAGACCCAATTAAAAGATGCTATTCGTGCAGCGCATGGAGTGGTGGAAGGTGAAGATTTGGTGGTTGCCTGTATGGATTTTACCTTCATTGGCGGTTCAATGGGAGCAGTGGTTGGTGAAAAAATTGCCAGATCCATTGATTATTGTCTTGAAAAACGCATTCCACTGATGATAATTTCAAAATCAGGAGGTGCACGTATGATGGAAGCTGCGTTTTCATTAATGCAGATGGCTAAAACATCAGCTAAATTGTCTTTATTGTCAGAGGCGAAAATTCCATATATATCATTCCTTACAGACCCTACAACTGGTGGAGTTACAGCATCTTATGCTATGCTTGGAGATCTGAACATTGCGGAACCGGGTGCCCTAATTGGATTTGCAGGTCCACGGGTGGTAAAAGAAACTATCGGAAAAGACTTGCCAAAAGGCTTTCAAACATCTGAATTTGTATTGGAACATGGCTTTTTAGACAAGATTGTTAACCGTAAGGAACTTAAGCCAAAATTGGCCCAGCTACTTAAAATGTTCAAAAATTAAAAAACAAACGGAATAGAACCCAGACAAGTCCCACAAAGCTTCTTTTACATTGGATATTTGTTAATTGGTTATTGTCTAATTGTCCCACTTCTGCTAAGTATATCGAAAAACTATTTTTCTCCTTTTTATTGCAGATTTAAAAAAGATATTTATCTTTGCATTCCGAAAAAAAAATAAAACAAAATATCATTACGATGTATTTAACTACTGAAATTAAAAAAGACATTTTCAAAAATCACGGAAAATCTGAAAAAGATACAGGAAGATCTGAAGGACAAATTGCATTGTTCTCTCACAGAATTGACCACCTTACTGAGCATTTGAAATCGAACAAAAAAGATTTTGGAACTCAAAAATCACTTATTAATTTGGTTGCTAAAAGACGTAGCTTATTAGATTATTTAAAAGCGAACGACATTGAAAGATATCGTGCTATCGTAAAAAAACTTGACTTAAGAAAATAAGTTGATTTCTTTAGATAAGATTATCAAAAAGGCATCCTGCTAATAAGCTGGGTGCTTTTTGTGCATATAAACACTAACAATAAAACATAAAATAAAAGAGGTAAAGAAAACAATAAATCTAAAACAAAAAAAAGATGTCACAAATTGGAATTACACACACGTTTAAATTAGCGGATGGTCGTGAAATAACATTAGAAACAGGGAAATTAGCAAAGCAAGCCGATGGTTCGGTAGTTGTAAAAATGGGAAATACGATGTTGCTTGCAACTATAGTATCAAACAAAGATGCTAAAGAAGGAACAGACTTCTTGCCACTATCTGTTGATTATCAAGAGAAATTTGCTTCTGCGGGTCGTTTTCCGGGTGGATTCTTTAAGCGCGAAGCCCGTATCTCCGATTACGAAATATTGATCTGTCGTTTGGTTGACCGTGCATTACGTCCACTTTTCCCAGAAGATTATCACTCTGATACACAAGTGTTGATCTCTTTGATTTCAGGAGATAAAAATACGATGCCTGATGCATTAGCTTGTTTAGCAGCTTCTGCAGCAATATCAGTTTCTGACATTCCATTTAATGGACCGGTTTCAGAAGTTCGGGTTAGTAAACTGGATGGAAAACTAATAGTTAATCCTTCAGTTGAGGAAATGGCAAAATCAACACTGGATATCATTGTTGCAGCAAATGCAAAAGACATTATGATGGTGGAAGGTGAAATGAAAGAAATTTCAGAAGCGGAGATGTTGGAAGCAATTAAATTTGCTCATGAAGCTATCCGTTTACAAATTAATGCCATCAATGAGTTTGTAACTAAAGTGGAAGCTGTTAAGGGTAAAATCGTTAAACGTGAATATAATCATGAAACAAATGATGCTGAATTAAAGGAGCGTGTTTACAAGGCACTTTATGATAAAGCATACGCTGTTGCTAAAACACAAAATCCAAATAAAAAGGAACGTAGCGCTGCTTTCAAAGCTGTAGTAACTGAATTTATAGATTCATTACCGGAAGAAGAAAAAGCAACTATCAGTACAAGTTTGGTGAAAAAATATTATCATGAAGTTGAATATGATGCTGTTCGCAGATTTGTATTGGATGAAAGAGCCCGTTTAGATGGTCGCAAAACAAATCAAATTCGTCCTATCTGGAGCGAAATTGGTTATTTACCTTCTGCTCATGGTTCTGCAGTCTTCACTCGTGGTGAAACGCAATCATTGACTTCGGTAACATTAGGAACTAAATTAGATTTACAATCTATTGATAGAGCATTATATCAGGGTCAAAATAACTTTATGTTGCATTATAACTTCCCCGCATTTTCTACTGGCGAAGTAAAACCAAATCGTGGTCCGGGAAGACGTGAAATTGGTCATGGTAACCTGGCTGAACGCGCATTAAGACAAGTTCTTTCATCTGAAAATCCATATACCGTTCGTGTTGTATCTGATATTTTAGAATCAAACGGTTCGTCTTCAATGGCTACAGTTTGTGCCGGAACATTGGCGCTGATGGATGCAGGTGTTAAAATTAACAAACCTGTTTCAGGTATTGCAATGGGATTAATTACCGATGATAAAGGAAAATATGCCATCCTTTCCGATATTTTAGGAGATGAAGATCATTTAGGTGATATGGACTTTAAAGTATGTGGAACGAAAGATGGTATCACTGCTTGCCAAATGGATTTGAAAGTGGATGGTTTACCTTACGAAGTAATGGCAGAGGCTTTGGAACAAGCAAAACAAGGTCGTTTACATATCTTAGGTGAGATGGCAAAGACTATTACTGCATCTCGTGAAGATTACAAACCACATGCTCCACGTATTGTTAAAATGGTTATTCCAAAAGAATTTATCGGAGCAATTATCGGACCCGGAGGAAAGATCATTCAGGAAATGCAACGCGAAACAGGTGCTACTATTGTAATTGAAGAAAAAGATGGAATGGGACATATAGACATCGTTGCTGTTGATAAAGAGAAAATTGAGGCTGTATTAGCGAAAATAAAAGGCATTGTTGCACAACCGGAAGTTGGTGAAGTGTATGAAGGGAAAGTAAAATCAATAATGGCATTTGGTGCTTTTGTTGAATTTATGCCAGGTAAAGATGGTTTGTTACACATCTCTGAAGTTGGTCATTCCAGATTAGAAAGTATGGAAGGCGTTTTGAAAGAAGGGGATAAGATACAAGTGAAATTAATTGGAGTTGATCCTAAAACAGGAAAATTCAAATTGTCTCGCAAAGCATTGTTACCAAAGCCTGAGCAAGCAACAGCATAGGTTTTGTTGAATTCAATATTAAAAAGGCTATCATTTCGATAGCCTTTTTATTTACAAAAAAAACAAATTAGAGGTCAACCCGTCCAATAGTTCCCTGAATTCTGAATAAGATCAAGCTTGAGGCCATTCCTAAGTAATTCGGAATCTATGGGTGGCTAAAGAATCTAATAAGAATGACAACCACAAAAATGTTGATGATGGAAAAAAATCATGAAAACAAAATTTTCGAAAAAGTCAATTTCGCTAATAAAGAATTGAAAAATGCAACATTCGAAAAATGTACATTTATGAATTGTGACTTTTCCAATAGCAATTTATCAGGCAATACGTTTAATGAATGTTCTTTTGAAAACTGCAACATGAGTATGGCAAAGCTTAACAAAACAAAAGTGACACATGTGAATTTTGTCAATTGTAAGTTGATCGGCATTAATTTTAATGAGTGTGCCGATTTTCTTTTCAGTGCTGATTTTAATAATTGCATCCTTGATTATACATCTTTTGCCGGAAAAAAAATACCAAAAATAAAGTTTGTAAATTCCTCGTTAAAAGAAGCGAATTTTTCAAATACAGAGCTAAGCGAATCAATATTTCTAGATTCTAATTTGGAAGGAGCTGTTTTTAATAAAACGATTTTAAATAAAGCTGATTTTACTTCTGCTTATAATTTTACTATTGATCCGGAATCGAATAGTGTAAAAAAAACAAGGTTCTCAAGAAGCTCTATTCACGGGCTCTTGATGAAATATGATATGGTAATTGAATAAAGGAGAGTTTATAAATTTCTATTTTCTTAATTGAGCAAAAGCTTTTTTTAAAGGAGGGATCACTACCATTAAAATGCCTGCAAACATTATAAATCCTGAAAAAGTAAAGACAATTAGGATAGGATTTATTTTTGCCATTACTTCAGCAAACGATAATTTATCAACCACAATTCCAATTCCTTTTTCAGCACCGGCAATAATCAAACACACAAAAAATACCAATAACGAAATATTAAAAATCCAATAGCCACTTTTAATAGTTTTTTCTTCACCTGTTGTATAGTTTTTATCTGTCGCATCATTAATGATAAAGAAGCAGGATGCCAGAAGAATCATGGTGTTTATGCCAATCATACTTCCCATTGCATGAGCAACGGTAATATGAGTTCCATGTGTAAATAAATTAACTGCAGGAATGGAGATCGCCAATGCAAGTGTTAGATTAATAAATATCCAAATATCAGCAGCTACTAAAAAGCGATATGATAAAATATGAAAATCTTTTTTGCTTTCCGAAAGAGTACTTTTCCAGTTCCAAATAATTTTTGCAAGCAGAATTAATTCTGTCATGCTAATGATGTATGAAAGATAACGAATCCATTGGGCCGCAGGTACATTATAAATATGATGAGCCCAACCAAACATTAAATTCGTGAGACCAAGTAAATAGGTTAGAAAAGCTATTTTGGTTCTACTCATGCTATGGTCGCCTTTAATTTTTTCCATCACAAATATCGCTGTTCCGTAGATCAGCATATTCCATGAGCCAACTAAAGCCCCATTTGCTTTCCATTGTACCGTTATTTCACGAACAACATTATTTCTGAAATAGGGAAGAACCCAAAGATAACTTTCGGTAAAAGTGAAGAGAAAAAAGAAAATCCCGGTACCCCACATCCATTGGTACACAGGCCAGTTTTTTGCAGTTGTAAAAACTGTTTTAAAATAATTCCATCCAAAAATGATCCAGGAAATAAAAATTGGAATGGCAAGAATAGGAGGGAACTCCCAATATTCTCTTCCACCAAATTTTCCAAAGAAATAACTAAATATAATTAGTATGCCTGTTAAAACGAAAATATAAAAATGAAATCTTCCTGCTCTTTCAGAATACAAAGGAGCTCCAATAAATTTTGGAAGATAATAGTAAATGCCACCAACAGATGATAAAAATACCCATGCAACAACAAGTGAAACGTGAAGTGGGCGGTTTTTAAAGAAAGGTAATGAATCCAAAGTTCCGGGGAAAACAAATTGCAAAGCAGCGATACTTCCGAAAAGTAATCCGCCTAAAAGAGCGATAAGGCCAAGAGTAATGAATGCTAATCCTAAATTTTTTTTAATCATTATTGATTATAATTTACACTTCCATCACTATTAATCGAATACTTGATTGTTGGTGAAACACCTGTTTTGTCAACGTATTTGAGGTATGCAATGAGGGAGTTTATTTCTTGTTCATTTAAATGAAAATTTGGCATTTTCTGTGTTCCGCTCATGATAAGCGCTTTTGTATAGATTTCTCCTTTTCCCGGAGCAGAAATAACATTGGTTAGATCGGGGCCCATATAACCGCCAAGGCCATACAATTGATGGCATGAAAAACAATTATTTTGCTGGTAGATCACCTTTCCCGCTTGAGCATCAGTTGTCATTAATTCTTTTGCATCGCTGGGTGTATCGCTAGTATAGACAAAAAACGAATAGATACAAAAAGTAATAAATAAGAATCCAAAATAAATTTGTTTAGCGATCAATGGCATATTCCTATGTCTTTTCTTAAGCTATGAAATAAATATTATAGGTCGAATAAAAGTAAAGGCGCAAAAATAGTAAAAGAATGAGTAAAATCATGATTTATTTTTCTTCTTGCAAGATTTTTTCATTGGATGCAAATATATATATATTCTATAAACTTAGTAGAGTTTAATGAAAAATATTAATTGTTCTTTGTTTTTGTTGTTTTTGAAGCATTTAGGAATGATTGAATTGTAGTTTTACTCATAACTATACGGGCACCTTCTCTTATTTTTATAAATTCATCACGCATGACACATGAAATTTCATTTTTACAATCATCGCATTTTTCATAAAAATTAATGGACACACAAGGAACAAGTGCAATAGCGCCATCAAATAATCGATACACATCAGCGACTGAGATTTCTTTAGGATTTTTGAGAAGATGGTATCCTCCTCCTGTTCCTTGCTTACTGCTTACCATGTGAGCATGTTTAAGTTCAAGAAGAATTTGTTCAAGAAACTTTTTGGGGATATTTTCTGATTCCGCGATAAAAGCTGTCTGCATATAACCCTTTCCAACGTTTTTTCCAAGACATGTTAAAGCCTTTAGTGCATACTTGCATTTCATCGACATCATAGTAAATCGTTCTTTGTGTTTTTACAAATATATAATTTTAATTTCCTTTTTTATAAATAGAAAAAGATAAAAAAAACAATAAAAATTTAAATTTTAACATGGTTTTTAATGACAATTTGCATTAAAATAGGTGATGAAGATCAGCTTATTTCATGAAACCTATTTGTCCTTTTTGCGTTAAATAAGTACTTGAATATTAATAGAATAGGTAGTATTTATGTTTTTGGGTAAATGGTTAAAATAATTAAAATGAAAAAGTTGCTGTTAATTCCGATTTGCTTATTCTTTTTCTTGAGTGCAGAAGCACAAAATTTTGAATGGGCAAAAAATATGGGTGGTTCCAATACGGATGTTGGATATTCTGTTATTACTGATGCTACTGGTAATTCTTATATTACAGGAAGCTTTCAAGGCACAGCAGATTTTGATCCTTCTTCTTCTATTGCTAATTTAGTTTCCAATGGTGCAAATGATTTTTTTGTCGCAAAATATGATGTTGATGGGAATTATTTATGGGCACATAACATTGGTGGTGCTGGTTCTGATTATGGGTATTCTATAACCTCTGATATGTCTGAAAATATATATATTACTGGTGGTTTTCAAGGTACAGCGGATTTTGATCCTTCTCTTGTTTCAACAACATATCTAACTTCCAATGGCAATAGTGATATTTTTATTACCAAGTTTGATGTTAATGGAAATTTTGTATGGGCAAAAAGTGTTGGAAGCACTGCAGATGATTATTCAGAAGGGATCATAAACTATACTTTGGGAGCAATTTATTTAACAGGGGTTTTTCAGGGAACAGCTGATTTTGATCCGGATACTTCTACTTATAACTTAACCTCAAATGGTGGTTCTGATATTTTTATTGCTTCCTATGATTCGGATTGTCAATTAAAATGGGCAAAAAATATTGGAGGTGTAAACTCGGATAATGCGAGTTCTATTGCAAAAGACCCCAGCGGAAATATTTTTATAACAGGATATTTTAATGGAAATGCAGATTTTGATCCGGCTGCACCTGTTTCTACGCTTATCTCACATGGTTCTCAGGATATTTTTATTGCAAAATTTACCAATAGCGGAAATTACTTATGGGCAATTGATCTGGGTGGAAGTAGTTCTGATATGGGAAATTCGATAAGTACAGATATTTCAGGGAATGTAGTAATTACAGGATCATTTAATGGAACATCTGACTTCGATCCGGGTGCCGCCATATTAAATGTAATATCAAATGGTAACCAGGATATTTTTATTGCAAAATATGATAGTAACGGAAATTATATTTGGGCTTTTAATATGGGAAGTAATGGCCTTGATAAAGGCAATGCAATTGCCACGGATATTTACGAAAATATATATTTAACAGGTAGTTTTAAGTTTACGGTTGATTTCGATCCGGGAGCATCTTCAACAAACATATCTTCAATAGGTAATTCAGATAGTTTCCTTGCAAAATATGATGCAAATGGTAATATAAAATGGGTCAATCAATTAGGTGGAGCTGGTGCAGATGAAGGTTTTTCCATTAACGCAAATACAAATGGAAAAGTATATACAACAGGTTCTTTTTCCGGAACAGCCAATTTTTATTCTAACTTATCTCCTTTAGCTAATTTAATTTCTAATGGAAATACGGATATTTACATTGCTTCGTATTTGCAAAGTGTTGCCACCAATATTCAGTTAAGTAATAACCCCGAAATAGTTAACTTTTCTTTATATCCGAACCCGGCAACTGACATTGTGACTATTAATTTCGGAAAAAATTATGAACATTTAAATGTAATAATAACAAATATAATAGGTCAAACTATGATCTCAAAAAAATATTTAAGTTCTAGTATTGTCGAATTAGATTTAAGTGAATTAACGGCTGGAACTTATTTTGTTTACGCAAATACAGATACTCAAATCGCTATCAAAATAATTAAGAACTAGAACTTATCAAACTTTTTCTTCTTTATTTTCTTTCCTTTTTCGGAACATAAAATATTATCCCTTCCTGTTCTATCTGTTTTATATCTATTTTTTATATTTTCAAACAAATATTGTTTTTGCTCTTAACCTCATTATGAATCAATTAATTTGAGAAGAGATTGTTAAATCATTTTACAACGACTTTTGAAATCATTCTTATCTTTGCAGCCAAAATAAAAGATCATTTTAATAATTAATTTCTATTCCTATGCGAAAAATAGTTACAGTCGTTTTGCTTTTTACATGTTGGTTTTCGGCTAGTGCACAACAAAATTTAACTCCGGAAATGTTGTTGCAACTTGGCAGAATTAACGCTTTTGGTATTACTAAAGATGGTAAATCTGTTGCATACAGTGTACGGACCTACAATGTTGAGAATAATAAAAAAACAACTAATAGTTATATCATTCCTATTTCCGGGGGCGCAGCTATTTTAACAGAAAATGCAGCTGACTTGATTGCCAATAATCGTATCTCGCCAGACGGGAAAATGAGTCTGACCGCTTATGATATAAAGCTAAAAAAAATATTTGGAAAGGATATTTATCCTGATCTTTCTCATTCAGATGTAATGATTTATGAGGACCTGAATTACCGCCACTGGGATAATTGGGAAGATGGAGCTTATAGCCATATTTTTGTTAATCAACTTTCCGGAAATGCTATTATTACAGATAGTATCGATATCATGCCGAATGAGCCTTACGATTCTCCTCAAAAGCCTTTTGGTGGTGATGAAGATTTTATCTGGAGCCCGGATGGTAAACAAGTGATCTATGTGACTAAAAAGAAATTTGGAAAGGAATATGCTTTAAGTACAAATACTGATATATTTTCATACGATATTCAAACAAAGCATACAACAAATCTGTCGGAAGGAATGATGGGATATGATGTTCAGCCTGCATTCTCTGTTTCAGGAAGATTGGCTTGGTTAAGCATGAAAACAGATGGTTATGAATCAGATAAAAATGATATTATTGTTAAAGATGGTGCTTTAAAATTAAATCTTACAAAGGGGTGGGACGGGACCGTAACAGATTTCAAATGGAGCGCGGATGGCAAAAAAATATTTTTTGTAGCACCTGTTGATGGTACAGTTCAATTATTTGAGGTAACAGACCCTGGTGTTTCAAAAAAACTTCCTGTTGTAAAGCAGATCACAAAAGGAGATTTTGATGTTCAAAGTATGATAGGACAATCAAATAATACGATGGTTATAACACGTACTGATATGAATCATGCGGCAGAAATATATATCGTTGATCTTACAACAGGTGCCATGAAACAATTAACTCATGAGAATGATGCAAATTATAGTACCATTTCATTAAGTAAGATTGAAAAGCGTTTTGTTACCACATCCGATGGACAAAAAATGTTAGAATGGATAATTTATCCTCCTAATTTCGATCCAACTAAAAAATATCCAACTTTACTTTATTGTCAGGGAGGACCTCAATCTGCATTATCTCAGTTTTATTCTTTCCGTTGGAATTTTCAACTGATGGCAGCTAATGGTTACATCATTGTAGCACCAAATAGAAGAGGAATGCCAGGCCATGGTGTAAAATGGAATGAACAAATAAGTAAAGATTATGGCGGACAAAACATGCAAGATTACTTTACAGCCATTGATGAATTTGCAAAAGAACCTTATTGTGATAAGAACAGAGTAGGTTGTATTGGCGCTAGTTATGGCGGGTACTCTGTTTATTATTTGGCAGGAATACATGAAAAACGGTTTAAAACATTTATTGCTCATGATGGAATTTTTGATTGGAGATCCATGTATGGCACAACTGAAGAAATGTGGTTTGTTAACTGGGATATTGGTGGATCTTATTGGGATAAAGATAATGTTGCAGCACAAAAAAGTTATAATCAATACAATCCTGTTAATCTTGTTAAAAAATGGGATACTCCTATTTTAATCATTCAGGGCGGCCAGGATTATCGTGTGCCTATTGAGCAAGGATTAGGAGCATTTCAAGCTGCACAATTGCAAGGAATTAAGAGCAAACTTCTTTATTTCCCGAATGAAAACCATTGGGTGTTAAAAGATCAAAATGGTCTTGTTTGGCAACGAGAATTCTATAAATGGTTAAAGGAAACTTTGTAGTATTTTGTTTTAGGATAAATTTTAAGGAAAGCTAATTGAAAATTGTTTCATTTAGCTTTTTTTAATTTTTAAAATAAATTTCGTTTGAAATGAATGTTCTTTTATTTTATACCAATGCTTAATATGAATTAATCCAACGCTCCCTCTCCTTTGGAGAAGGATTAAGGGCAGTCAAAACAAATGGACTGGTTCATGTTAGGCAGTGGTTTTACTCTGTAAGTGTAAGAGTGTAAGAGTCTTTAATTTTAACAAAGCTCTTTCAATCTTTCCGGAAAAAAGTTGGTGTTTGCTTTGTTTTCCAAGGATCAAAAATATTCTTAGAATCATAATTACTCAACGAAGTAACATCTTTTTCAATTAATTAGAGTCTGTCTATAATGTAAAAATTAGCCGCAGATTCGCAGATTAAAAATTGAACTACTACACACTTTTTTGCCACAGATCATGCTGATTTTCGCGAATTATCCGCCAAAGGCGGATTCCTTTTTAATCTGCGAATCTGCGGCTTCTATTTTTTTGTTTTAATTTAATCTCACTCTATGGACAGACACTAATTAATAATTATGAAAAGGAAGGATCAGTTCTTTTTAAAGGATATTTTATATTTCTAATAAGAGCCAGTTTAAATTGGGGTAAAATATTAGATTTTTAATATTTTTTGCCGTTTTTTCATTTCGAATGAAACCTAAAACCGGATCTAATTAAATAAAAAAATCCGATGGTTTTCATCGGATTTTTCGTTTTAGAATTTGGCACGTATTTTACGTTTTTTGTATTTTTTATGTTTAAAAATACTACCATACTTTGATTTGTAGAAACTACTTTTGCCCCGTAATACATAGCTGTAATATACAGAAGTTGTTAAATAAGAATCCTTATGTGACGGATCCCCTCGTTTCATCCCCTCTCCCTTGACATAATCATAACCATAATTATTAGAAGCAGGTATCCCTTCCATATCTCCAAGTTCATCTCTTCGGTTTGCAAGAGCTTGTGCCTCTGCACTGGTTAATGTGGCAGGGTCAGCATAAACTGTACTTACATCATCTAAATAATCCGTAAACGTGGTCCTCCAATTAAATTCCCAACCAATCCTATGTCTTTTATTAAGTGTAAAAAGTAAGCCAATACCTAAAGGAATAGCCATCGAAACAGGTTTGTATTTTCTTCCTTCAGTTTGTAATGGTCTTAAAGCAATATATTTTCCGTTGTATTGTGCTTTTGGGTTGTTATAAAATCCTGATACTCCGGCAAAAGCATACATTTTAAAATCATTTCGGTAACGATAGGTATGGCCCAAATCAGGGATTTCATAAAAAAATACCTGGGCCTGAAGTTCTAATTCAATAAGATCATTTCTAAAAGATAAATTTCGGCCAACACGGCCAGGGTTAGTTGATAAATTATCAGCACCAGCGATTCTGTTCCAGTTAAGCCCTAGTTTGGCAGAAAGAAGTGGGGTGAATTTATAGCGCGCAAAACCTCCAACTGCAAACTGAGTTTTTGAAAGTTTTATATCACTGATAAAATTTTTTCTTGTTCCAGCTTTTCCTCCCATTTCACCTAAGTAATTAGAGCCACCAACATGGACACCAAAATCCCAATTGTATTGAGAAAAAACAACATTTGGAAGAATGAAAGCGATTAATAATAATAAAAATATTCTGCGCATAGGAGCAAATATAAAAAAAAATCAAATAAAAATACAATAAATAATATTTTTACCTTCGTAACCGCTGCAAAAATACAAAAACATATAATTATGGACAATAGGATAACGCATCTTTTAAAAATATCTTATCCAATCATTCAAGGTGGAATGATCTGGTGCAGTGGATGGGAACTAGCTTCAGCTGTCAGCAATGCCGGTGGACTGGGCTTAATTGGAAGTGGCAGCATGTATCCTGAAATATTACTGGAACATGTCCGAAAGTGTAAAAATGCGACAGATAAACCTTTTGGAGTAAATCTTCCGCTTCTATATCCAAATGCGGAAGAACATATAAATACTATAATTAATGAAGGAGTAAAGGTTGTTTTTACCTCAGCAGGCAATCCAAAAACATGGACAGAGAAATTAAAAGACAACGGGATTACTGTGGTACATGTTATAGCCAATTCGAAATTTGCAAAAAAAGCGGAAGAAGCAGGTGTTGATGCAATTGTTGCCGAGGGTTTTGAGGCAGGAGGACATAATGGGCGCGAGGAGACAACAACCATGTGTTTAATTCCACTGATAAAACAAACGGTAAAAATTCCTGTGATTGCAGCAGGTGGTATCGGTTCAGGTCGAGCCATGCTGGCTGCCATGGCATTGGGGGCAGATGCTGTGCAAATGGGAAGCAGATTTGTTGCTTCAGAAGAATCGTCAGCAAATACTAACTTTAAAAATAGTGTGATCCATTCCAATGAAGGTGATACCCGATTAATGTTGAAGCAGCTAACTCCTGTTCGATTATTAAAGAATAAATTTTTTGATCTTGTTCAGGATGCAGAAAATAAAGGCGCCTCACCGGAAGAATTGACAAAAATACTCGGCCGTGGAAGAGCGAAAAAGGGAATGTTTGAAGGCGATCTGGATGAAGGAGAGTTAGAAATTGGTCAGGTAGCTGCTATGTTTCGTGAAATAAAACCTGCAAAAGTTATCATCGAAGAGATAATTGCTGAATACAAACAAGCTAAAGAAGAACTGTTGAAAGGTTTTTTTTAATAGGATAACTAATTTTTATTTTGTTATTTGCCACACCTTAAATTACTCCCAACTTATTAAGAAATAATTATAGAAAAAGACATGATAAAATACGAAAAATTTGTTTTACAGAATGGATTGAAAGTAATTGTGCATCAGGATAAGTCAACACCATTAGCATGCATCAATATTTTATACAATGTTGGTTCACGTGATGAAAATTCTGAACAAACAGGATTTGCACATCTTTTCGAACATCTTATGTTTGGTGGGTCCATTAATATCCCAAGTTATGATGAGCCTTTACAAATGGTTGGTGGAGAAAACAATGCCTTCACAACAAATGATATTACCAACTATTATTTAACACTTCCTTCCGATAATTTAGAAACAGGTTTTTGGCTGGAAAGTGACCGGATGCTGAGTTTGGCATTTTCTGAAAAAAGTTTGGAAGTTCAACGAAATGTGGTAATTGAAGAATTCAAGCAACGATACTTAAATCAACCTTATGGAGATGTATGGTTGCTATTGCGACCTATGGCTTTTAAGGTTCATCCATACCAATGGGACACCATTGGCAAAGAGATCTCACACATCGAAAATGCAAAAATGGATGATGTTAAAAATTTCTTTAAGAAGTTTTATTGTCCGAATAATGCAATTATGGTTGTTGCCGGAAATGTGGAAGCAGAGGAAGTAAAAAAACTTTCAGAAAAGTGGTTTGCACCTATTCCGAAAGGACCCGACAATAAAAGAAATTTACCTCAGGAACCGGCACAAACAGAAGCCAGAATTTTATCCGTTGATCGAGATGTACCCGTGGATGCTATCTACAAGGCATATCACATGTGCTCCAGGTATGATAAAGAATATTATTCAGTGGATCTGATCTCCGACATTCTTTCCCGTGGTAATTCATCCCGATTATATAATGCCTTGATAAAAGAGAAAAAAATATTCAGTGACCTGAATGCATACGTGATGGGAGAATTTGATAAGGGATTGTTTGTTATTTCAGGAAAATTAAGCAAAGGTGTGAGCATGGAGGAGGCCGACAAAGCGATTGATATAGAGTTACAAAAGATAAAAACGGATTTTGTAACTGTTGATGAATTAACCAAAGTGAAAAATAAAATTGAAGCTTCACATGTTTTTGGAGAAGTGGAAGTATTAAATAAGGCAACAAATCTGGCAGTAGCAGAATTATTAGGAGATGCAGAGATCGTAAATCAGGAAGTGGAAAAATATCTTGCAGTAACTGCAGAACAAATAAAAGAACAAGCAAACAGTATTTTTAGAAAAGAAAATTGTTCAACCTTGTATTATAATACAAAAAAATAAGTTCCGGAAAAGATCCGGGTATGGCAATGATGAGATTGCAGCATGACTTAAAGTCCCCCAATAAATAAATCGTTGGTTTATAAAGCTAAAAAATAAAATTATGCAAATCCTTGATAGAAAAAATTCACCCGCATTTAAAACGGTAGAAAAAATTGAAATGATTCGTGCAAGTGAAAAACCGTTGAATAATAAAATACCTGTTTATTCTATAAACGCAGGCACTCAGGAACTAATAAAAATTGAATTTTTGTTTTCTGCGGGTATGTATCAACAGAAAATGCCTTTGCAAGCTGCAACTGTAAATGCTATGCTGGAAGAAGGAACATCAAAAATGACTGCTGCTCAAATTGCTGATGCGGTGGATTATTATGGTGCTTTTTTAGAAGTAGGTGTTTCTCAGGATAGCGCATCTGTAGTGCTCTATACACTTAACAAACATTTAAAAGCAACATTACCTGTGGTGGAAGATGTTATTAAAAATGCTGTTTTTCCTCAAAACGAATTAGAAACACATCTTAGGAATAAGAAACAAAAATTCCATGTTAATAATCAAAAAGTTGCCAATGTAGCCCGTAAACGTTTTGCAGAACTGATTTTTGGAGAAAAGCATCCCTATGGAATAAATGTTAAAGAAGAAAATTTTGATGCAATTAATCGTTCCAATCTGACTGATTTTTATAAAACATTTTATCGTGCCAATAGCTGCAAAATTATTTTAGCGGGAAAAGTGAATGAGGATGTACATACATTATTAAATGAACATTTTGGAGGAAACGACTGGTTGGCAGAAAATGATCTGAAGCAGCCGGATTTCAATATTTCATCTGCAAAAGAACGAGAACAATTAATTTATAAAGAAGATGCACTTCAATCAGCTATACGTATCGGTAAGGTAATGTTTAATAAAACGCATCCTTATTTTCAAGCATTACAAATATTAAATACTGTTTTCGGAGGTTATTTTGGTTCTCGTTTAATGTAAAATATCCGTGAAGACAAAGGTTATACGTATGGTATAGGATCAGGGATCGCTTCGTTGCAAAATTCAGGTTACTTTTTTATTTCAACAGAGGTTGGTTCAGAGGTATGTAAAAATGCCCTTGATGAAATATATTTTGAAATGAACCGTTTACAGAAGGAGCTAATTACGGAAGATGAATTAAAATTGGTAAAAAATTATTTATTAGGAACCTTCCTGCGTAGTGTTGATGGTCCATTTGCAATGGCCGACCGTTTTAAAGGTATTATGGAGTATAATTTAGGATATGATTATTTCGACAGATACATTGCAACTATTCGAAACGTTTCTGCATCTGAATTACAAAGTTTAGCTATCAAGTATTTTGATAAAGATAGTATGATCGAATTGGTGGTTGGAAAAAAATAGTGTCGAAAATTATTAATTAGAAATCATCCCCTTAAAATTTGTTTATTGTTGTTGATGTTTAAAAGAATTATTTTATTTATTGTTTTTTTTGCATTGCAACATGCTTTTGCAAATGCCAGCGTATTATCTCCCCAAATGCGTTGTGTTAATGTTTTGCAAAATGGAGATGTTGTATTAACCTGGTCAACTCCAGCTGATCCGGGTAATGAGTTTAACCGGTACTTAATTTATACTGCACCTGCTTTATCCGGCCCATATTCTTTACTACCTCCCGTTAGCGTTTATTTACAAACCAGCTATACCCATTTTGGTGCCAATGCAAGCGGAGCTCCTGTTTATTATTATATACAAACACAATTTACTTCAGGTTCTTTAATTGTTGCTCCATCATTGGATACTGTTTGCTCCATGCATTTAAATGTAATTAACCCGGGAAATGGTACAGCATTGTTATCCTGGAACCCTATAAAAACACCTGATATTTCATCTTCCACAGGGGTCTATATAATTTATCAAAATTATCCATCAACTGTTTGGACCGCCATTGCAACAACCACTAACTTAAATTATATCGATTCTATTTTAATTTGTAATGCAACAATAAAATATCGAATTGAAATTACGGATACAACAGGATGTACATCTGTTTCATCTGCCACCGGAGGTATATTTCAAAATAGTATTGTTCCGGCTGTTCCTGTCATTGATACCTTAAGTGTTGATGATACTAATTATGCACTAATGAATTGGAGTGCAAATTCATCAAGGGATGTTACGGCTTATGTGATTTATAAATTCAATGGCTCTGCCTGGATCCCAATAGATACTGTTTATGGAATAAATAATACAGATTATAATTATTTACTATCCAATGCATATTTAGGTTCTGAGGAATTTCGTTTGGCTGCTTATGATTCTTGTGGAAATATCAGTCCAATGGGAGCTGTATTTAATACCATGTTTTTGAGTTCAGCAGCAAGTATTTGCGATAGAAGTGTTACTCTTAACTGGACAAGTTCAAATCCTATTGGAACCGGTTTAGCAGGTTATCGAATTTACCAATCAACCATCGGCATTACAGGGCCATATGCATTAATGGGTTCAGTTTCTCCCGGAGTATTAACCTATACGGTTTCCCCTTTAAACCCTAATACCACTTATTATTATAAAATTCAGGCTTTTGATAGTTCAGGAACAAAAACAGCCTCTTCGAACAGGATCCTCTTTTATTCTGCAACGCCAATCCCTCCGCAGTTTTCCTATCTTCGCAAAGCAAGTGTTGTTGCGCCAAATAAAATAGATGTTACCTGCCACATTGATGTGGCCGCTTCTGTGTTGGGGTATAAACTATACAGATCGACTGATACTGTTTCCGCAAATTATATTTATTTAGGAACAATTCCTTCAAGTATTACAACACCAATTGTTTTCCGCGATAATAAAGTATTGACCGATAAGAATAGTTATTATTATAAGATGGTTGTTGTGGATAGTTGTGGTTTTGATGGGTTTGAAACAAATATCGGTCATACGATATTATTAAATGCAATCAGCAATCCGGATATGACAAATACACTGAACTGGAATGACTATTCAACCTGGTTGGGAAGTGTTTCATCCTACAATATTTATAGGGGAATTGATGGTGCTATTGACCCCACACCAATTGATAATGTGGCATTCGGAATCAATACGTATAAGGATGATGTTTCCATGTTTTTACAGGGAGAAGGTGTATTTAATTATTATGTTGAAGCATTGGAAGGTCCCGGTAATATTTACAATTTCAGTGAAAACAGTTTGTCAAATATTGCGGATGCTTTCCAGGATCCTGAAGTATATATTCCCAATTCATTTAAACCATCAGGAATAAATAATATGTTTATACCGGTTGCTACCTATGTTAATTTTACCGAATATGAATTTATGGTTTTTAACCGCTGGGGATTAAAAGTATTTTCTACTACCAATATTGATGAGGGCTGGAATGGCAATAAATGTGAAGGAGGCGTTTATATTTATATTGTCCGTTATAAGTCCTCAAAAGGAGAATATATAGAGCGTAAAGGTTCTGTGACTCTTTTAAGGTAGATTTACATCTGCAATTATCCCTTTGGGGCCCTTTTCCTTCCAAACAAATATTTCCTGTTACTTTTCAATTGTTTTTTATAGGCTTTGTTTCCCCTTTTAATGATTTTATTATCCGCTTCTTTCATTTTCTCAACAGGTTTCTTTTTCATGTGAAGATAAGGATTAGAAGCTCCTTTGTCCCTACGACAGGATGATGTTATTGCTCCTATAAGGAGAAAGAAAAATAAAACTGCAATTGTTTTTTTGAAATGACTTTTCATTACTACAAAATTAATGATTTACATAGCGATTGCTTAGCTATTTTTATTTTTTGTTACGTGTTTTTAAACATTGTTTATTAATTTTTATTCCTTTTTCTTTTTTTAGAAGGATGAAAATGATATCGTTTTTTCATTTTCAATGCTTCTTTGTTATTTTCCTTTAGGTCTTTTTTATTTATTTCTAATTGCTTTTTATAGGCTTTGTTTCCTTTTTCAAGCACTTCTTTGTTTTCAACACGAAGTTGATTGCTAGGTTTTACTTTCATTTTCAGGTAACGATCAGAAGCTATGCGATTACTACATCCGGTCAGGCTTATCAAAAAATAGAGGGATAAAAAAAGAATTAAACTTATTTTCAAATAATTCATTTCTAATAAATACCGGTTGTATGAGCTGTTTGTATCTCTATAACGTAAGGCGATTAAAAAGATACAAGAGTTTTTTCTATATCAGAAAATTAATACTTTAGAAAAAACTTTAGCTTTGTCAATTGTTTAATGATTCAATATTGTGAATACAAATTAAGATGGCAGACGCACTAAAAGATATGTTTAATAAAAAATTCTATGTGCTGTTAGCATTTGAATTACATGCAGTCGAAAAGAGTTTTCAGGCCGATAAATTTATTAAAGATGTTATCAAAAATATTGAACACTTATCGCTGAATGAGCGATTACGTAATACTTCCATTGTTTTAAAAAACTATTTGCCTGCAGAATACAAAAGATCAATTTCTGTTTTAGTTAAAGTAATTCCAAAGTTTAAAGAAAGTTATACTTCTCTTGTTTTTCCCGATTTTGTAAGTCAATACGGGCATGATGATTTTGATCTTTCGATGGAAGCATTGCATAATTTTACACAATTTGGTTCATCCGAATTTGCAATCCGTGAATTTTTAAAACGCGATTTTGAGAAAACAATTAAGGTGATGAACAAATGGGCAGAAGACAAAAATCACCATGTAAGACGGTTGTCCTCCGAAGGTTCGCGTCCTCGTTTGCCTTGGTCGTTCAAACTGGATGAAGTCATAAAAAATCCTAAAATAACACAATCAATTTTAGAAAAATTAAAAACAGACCCTGAATTGTATGTGAGGAAATCGGTTGCGAATCATTTGAATGATATTTCGAAAGACAATACTGATTTTATGCTCGGTTTAATTAATACCTGGGACAAAAAAAATGAACATACAGCCTGGATAATCAAACATGCAAGCAGAACGCTTATAAAAAAAGGAAATGCTCAATCGCTTGCTGTATTTAATTTTGAGAAAAATGTAAAATTAAGTGTTGCGGATTTTAAACTTAATAAATCAAAACTAAAGCTGGGAGAATCACTTCAGTTTGAGTTTGATATTGTTTCAGAAAAATCAAAATCACAAAAGTTAGTGATTGACTTTAAAATTTATTACCGGAAAAAGAACGGAGAACTATCTCCTAAAGTATTTAAATTAAAAGAACTTGAATTGAAACCAAAACAAACTATCCATATTTCCAAAGCACATCGTTTTCAAGATTTTACAACTCGCAAACATTATTCGGGAAAACATAACATTGAGATCATGATCAATGGAAAAGTCTATTCAAAGAAAGAATTTATGTTAACCGTTTAATAATTATTTATTTTTACCGCTCAAAATAAAATCCCTTGAAGTCTAAATTATACCAGATCGTTCAATATATCATTCTATTAGTTATAGGAATATTTCTGTCATGGCTGTTTTTCAGAGGTTTCAATTTTAATGAATTGATCGAAAAAACTCAGTCGGGAAATTTTTCATGGTTCTATGTGGTAATGCTGGTTTCTATTCTTGTTTATGTTTTTCGTGTTTTGCGCTGGCAGATGCTGATCAAAGCTATTGGATACGAAACTAAATTTCATAATACATTTGCTGCCTTATCTATTAGTTATTTTGTAAGTTTTATTGTACCGCGTTTAGGAGAAGTTACAAGATGTTTGTCGGTAAAAAAACAACATGACATTCCTTTTATGAAATTATTCGGGACCGTAATAATTGAACGTGTTGTGGATATTGTGAGTTTAATGATCGTGTTGATTCTAACTTTGATCCTGCAGTTCAATCAGATAATGGAATTTATTAAAGAAAACGTTTTTCAGCCATTTTATGAAGGTATTATTTTAAAAATAATTGCAGGAAACGAAACTGTTCTAATTATTGTTTTATCTGTAATTGTAATTGGCACATTTGTGTTCTATCATTTTCGAAAATACATTCGGGAACGATCACCAAAATTACTTGTTCAGTTTATCGAAGGTTTAAAAGAAGGATTGGTGAGCATTGCAAAGCTGAAGCAAAAAAAACTTTTTATTTTTTACACATTTTTAATTTGGGCATGTTATTATTTAATGACGTATTTCTGGTTCTTCGTTTTTAAAGAAACTTCTGTTTTAACCTGGGGAGCTTGTCTCACCATTTTAAGTATTGGAACGATAGGTCGTTCAGTGCCAATACAAGGTGGAGGCATGGGTGCCTATCACTTTTTAGTTACCAATGTGGTTATACTTTATGGGGTGGGAGCGGGTTTCGGAAAAACGCTTGCAACCCTAATTCATGCAGGTCAAACCTTTTTTACGTTTGCAATGGGATTGATCGGATTAATCATTTTTTTTATTGCATATTGGCGAAAACGATAAATCATTTCGGAAGTCAATATTTAATTCTTTCAATATGTGCTTTGCACGTGCATAAAAAGCAGCACTTGTTTTTGATAACTGATCTTCAATAGCAGCTTTTAATTCATTTTTCAATTCCGGATGTTGCATGGCAATGTTTGCAATAGCCTGCATGGCATGAACTTTTACCACAACTGTTTCTTCCGATGAAAGCATCAGATCAAAACAAAGATTTACTAATTTTCCCTGTAATTTTTTCGGAACACGTTGTGAAGCCAATACCAGCATCATATTTCGTTTAATACCGTCAATTTTAAATTGGTTAATTGTATCAATAAATTTCGAAAGACAGGGTTTCAATAGTTCGGGATATCTGTCATTTACTGCTGCCAGGATCCATGAAGCGCGCTGTGGTAAAGGCGCTTCAGCAGTATAAATAATATCAATTATTTTTTTGAATTCTTCAGCATTATTACCTATTGCATTCGCAATTGTATCTGTATTTGAACGGGAGTGTTCTTTAAGTAATTCTGCCTGATAATTCATTGAACAAAATTATTAAATTCCTGTTTCCTCTATCTTTTTCTTCTTTACTTTTATTTTTCAATGGAAAAGATTAATTTTTTACGGATGATTTCAAAAATCGATGCTCTATAGCAGGGATTCTAAAATCATATTAAATTTTTAATGTTTAAGAACCTTCTATCTTTGAAAACAGTAAAGAAATTTGTTTACTAAAATATTATTCTTAATTTGCTATGTTTTTGTTTTTAGGAAACCGAAACCAGAACTACTCAACATATTCTTACCATCAAATATTATCTTTATATGAGAAACTTTTATTCATTTCTTAAACTTTTAATTTTAGTAGGTTGCGGAAGCTTTTATTCCAGTTCAGCATCTGCTCAGGAATGTAATATTATTTATATCACTCCCACCGGCGCATCAAGTGGAGTGGCTGGTACCATTGCAAATCCTGCTAGCTTAACATACGGACTTACATTAGTAAGTGCAACCGATAATCAATTATGGCTTGCAACAGGTACTTATCCAATTTCGAATACATTGCTTATTCCCGGTGATGTTACGATAGAAGGTGGTTTTAATTCAGCAACATGGACAAAAAGTAATGTTTCACAAAGTATTATTGATAAAGATGCTACCAATGTTTTGCCATCTCCTTTTGATGCATTGATCGGATTAGGTGGTACTTCTGTTTCTAATTTCAGATTACAGGATATTACTGTTAATGTGGCTAATGCTCCCGGAAACGGAATTTCTGTTTATGGAATTTATTTATCGGCATGTTCAAATTATAATATTACTCGCTGTACTGTAACCACTGGAGCCGGATCGTCAGGTATTGCAGGAACATCAGGTATTGCCGGAACACCTGGCGGAAACGGTGCTGCAGGTGTGGCAGGAGGGCCGGAAGGTCTTTCTTATCCCGGAGGTGCAGGAGGCACTGGAGGAAATACAGGAGGAGATGGGGCTACTGTACTTAGTTATGATAATTGTGCTGCAGGAATTATTGGTGGGGGAGCATGTGGTGGTGCCGGTGGCAGTGGTGGAACGGGCCCATCGTGTAGTTTAGGTTGTGCATTCGGAAATCCCGGTTGCAGCGGCACTACACCTGGACAGCCCGGTCAGCCGGGAGGAAACGGAACAGCAGGAACTAATGGAACACTTGGAGCAGCAGGAAGTATTGCAGGAGGATATTTTGTTCCCGGAGGTATAGGAGGAAATGGAGGAAGCGGAACTGATGGATGTGGTGCTGGTGGTGGTGGTGCAGGAGGAGGTCAGCAGGAAAGCGGTACAGATGATTGGGGCGGTTCTGGCGGTGGTGGCGGTGGCGGAGGCTTTTCAGGTACAGGTGGCACAGGTGGTTCCGGAGGTGGTGGATCATTCGCAGTATTTCTTACTAATAATGGTGCCGGAGGAATTATTCAAGATTGTTTACTTAACCCGGGATCAGGTGGTGCAGGTGGTAGTGGTGGGGCTGGAAGTGCCGGTGGAGCCGGAGGTTCAGGTGGAGCTGGTGGTGCAGGTGGTGTTTGTTCTGCCGGAAATGGTGGTGCAGGCGGAACCGGAGGAACCGGTGGTGCCGGTGGAAGCGGTGGAAATGGTGCCACAGGCTTGAGTATGGCTTTGAGTGAAAATGGAGGTACTTCAATATCTAATTTAGGAATTATTTCTGTTCCCGGGAACCCTCCGGATATTACAGATGCTAATAAAGGATGCACCAACTCAGAAGTGGTGTTTACATCAACCTCCGGTGGAACCTGGGATTTTGGAGCAGGGGCCACGCCATTAACAGCAACCGGTACGGGACCATTTTCTGTTTATTATTCAAGTTTAGGAAGAAAAACAATTGTGCATGGTGGCACAAGTTTTACAGATTTTGTTAATATTTTTCAAGCAGGGCCAACCATTCCGAGTATCAGTCCTTCTAATGGATCAGTTACTTTGGGCTGCCCGAATACATATACTACTTCACTGACAGGCACTTATTATGAATGGATATTTGGAAGTGCTGCAAGTCCGGATACAGTGCAAGGCGCAACAATGCAAACAGCTACCGACATTTATTTCTTCGCTCCGGGAACATACATCATCCATTTATATGTAACTACAGTTTGTTGCGGCAGAGTGCATGATTCCACTTCTGTTACAGTAAACCCAAGCACTTTTAATGTCACATTGGCTTCTTCGCCTTCGCCCATTTGTCAAGGGGATACAATTACTTTTACTGCAAGTCCTAATACATATTCGGGATACCAGTTTTTTGTTAATAATATTCCTGTCCAATCAGGAGCAAGTCCTACCTACACCACAAACACGATACAAACAGGGGATAGTGTGATTGTTATTGCATTGTCAACCTGCTTTACTAATCCAAGTGCTACTATTTATCCTGTCGTAAATCCTATACCTGTAGTATCACTCAGTAGTTCGGCAGCTCCAAGTAATACTATTTGTGAGGGAGCAAGTATTACTTTTACTGCATCACCGGCAGGATATACGAATTATGAATTTTTTAATGGTGCAACTTCTATTCAAAATGGCGCTGGAAACACATTTACAACCACAACTTTAGCCTCCGGCAATAGTCTCACAGTGATTGCAACCGACAATGGATGTCCGGGTTTATCAGGCAACGCTATTGTAACCACCGTTGATTCACTTCCTGTTGTTATTTTGACAAGTTCTGATGCAAATAATCAGATATGTACAGGAGATAACGTTACGTTTACCGCTACTGCTGCAGGATATGCGAATTATGAATTTTTTGATGGCCCCACTTCTTTGCAAAGCGGAGCAAGTAATACTTACTCAACTACCTCTTTGGTAAATGGAAATAGTATAACTGTTGTTGCAACAAGTTCAGGTGGTTGTGTTGGTTTGCCAAGCAATGCTATTGTTACAGGAGTTAATCCTATACCAACAGCAACTCTTTCCAGTTCAGACAGTAATGATACTATTTGTCAAAACGAGAGTATAACTTTTACTTCCACTCCAAGTGGATATTCGACCTATGCTTTTTATAATGGGGCTACACTTTTACAAACAGGAAGCAGTACTACTTATACAACAAACGCTTTAGCTGCAGGTAATAGTATTACTGTAATTGCAAGTAATGCAGGGTGTTCTAGCCCGGCAAGCAATGCAATAACAATTTCTATTATTCCTGCACCTGTTGTAAATGCAGGAGCAGATTTTCAGGTCTGTATTGATGCGGGGGTAATTACACTTTCCGGTTATACTCCTTCGGGGGGGACATGGACAGGTAATGGAATAACCAACCCATCTGGTGTTTTTAACCCGACATCAGCAGGAGTTGGCAGTCATCAGCTTTTATATGCAGTTACTAATTCCAACAATTGTACAGGTTATGATACACTTATTGCAACAGTTGATCCAATGCCGGTAGTTGCGGTAAATTCAGCTTCAATTTGTCCGGGAGAATCTGCAACCTTAACTGCCAGTGGCGCAAATACGTATGAATGGTCTCCTTCAACAGGGTTGAGCAGTACAACAGGGTCAAGTGTTACAGCCAACCCTTCTGTTACAACTACATACACAATAATCGGGACTTCCACTGCAGGTTGCAAGGATACCACAAATGCGGTTGTTACTGTTAATTCAATAGAACTTGTAACCATAACCGGAAACACAGCCATTAATGCTTGTGAAACAACTGAATTAACAGCAGTTCCAACCGATGGAACGTATTCCTGGGGACCCAATGTAAATTTATCAAGCACCTCGGGAGCAACAGTAACAGTAGCACCTACAAGCACTCAACAATACTGGGTTACTTATACAAGTCCGGATGGTTGTGTTGATTCGGATACTGTAACGGTTGTTGTAACTGATATTAATACCTATTTTTTACCTACTGCATTAACACCAAATGGTGATGGAATAAATGATGAAATTCATCTGCATGGAAGAGGTATAGAATCCTTTACACTTAAAATATTTGATAGAATAGGAGAGCAGGTATTTCAAACAACAAGCATGGAAAAAGGTTGGAATGGAAGATTGTTGGGGGTTCCAATGAATGATGGAGTGTTTGTTTATATTCTCCATATTACATTCTGTAATGGTGAAAAAGTAAAAAAACAGGGAGATATAACACTTGTAAAATAATTTTTTGAAAAATAAGTTGTATGAAAAAATTAAAACTTTTATTTGTTATTCTAATTGTAGCTTGTACAAAAAGCTTTGCCCAGGATAGGCATTATTCGCAATTTTATGCAGATCCGTTAGGGATCAATCCGGGTAATACTGGTGCTTTTAATGGTGATCTGAGAGCATATACCGTGTATCGTATGCAATGGTTCACCGTAACCAATCCATTTAAGACATTTACAATTGCAGTGGATGGTCCGATCTTCAAAAAGAAAATGCGAAGAAGTGATTATTTTGCTGCCGGTATTTTAATTGCAAATGATAATGTCGGAAGTCCGCGTTTAAATACCATGTCGTATAACGCCCTTGTTTCTTATACAAAATATATTGGCGGGAAACAAAAACATGATATTACACTTGGATATAAAATCGGATATAATATTAAAACAGTTTCTACAGGAGCCGCAACCTGGGATAGCCAATGGGATGGAACAAATTATAATCCTGCGTATGGTGTGAGTGAAAGCGGTGGTGGCGGTATCGGATATTTAGATATGTCAACAGGATTGGTTTGGAATTTTAGAACAACCCATTTATTCAGAAGTGCATTGGGTTTTTCATTTGATCATTTTACCATGCCTAATGTTTCAATACATGGTGGAAGAGATATGTTGATCCCAAAATTGGGTGTTCAATGGAACATTGGTTATAAATTAAGTGAAACCAGCAATACTACATTATTGCCTAGTTTGATGGTTGCGCAACAAGGTTCCTCTTTATTAATAAATGGCGGAGTAAATGTAAAATATGTGTTACAAGAACATTCCTTGTACACGAATAATCAAACAGACAAAGCATTTTATATTGGCATATTTTATCGTTTTCGCGATGCAGCCTTTGTAACATTCAGATATGATTATGCTTCTTTTTCTTTTTCTGCAGCGTATGATGCAACTATTTCAGGGTTGACTCCGGCTACTAAAAGTGTTGGAGGTTTTGAGATAGCCATACATTATCGAGGTTTCTTAGGGAAGAGCTTAAACTCAAAACGTTCCACTGTCCGCTTTTTTTAAGAATTAAATTTTTAATTATTTTGATTCAAGTTTCAAGATTTAATCAAAATAATTTTGTTAAAAATGAAGAAGCTGGATAATAAGAAATTAAAGTTTTAATTCTTAATGAATTTTTTCACTACCTGAAAATCCTTGCAAACAAGAGTGATGAAATAAATTCCATTTGGCAACCTCGTAACATCGGTAGTTGAATTGTTTTCCAATGACATTACATTTTCTCCAAGTATATTTTTAAGTTCGATACTCTTTATTTTTTCTTTCGGAATGGAAGAGGAGAAAAAAATATTATCATGTGAAGGATTAGGGTAAATACTAAAAGTGTTTTCATTTGTTGTCAGATCAGGAACACTTAGGTTAGGATTAATTATCCAGCCAATGTCCTTTAAAATGCCAATACAAATAGGACCCGGGTTATGATTCGCTGAAGATGGAGTTCCATTAGGAGTCATTAACTCATTTATTGTTCCGGCCGGATACGTTGCTTCATTCAAATGTGTAATGCTCGATCCCAAAGCAAATGTTGCAGGAGCATATATTCTTGGTTTGTTTCCTCCATTTGCAGCCATCGCATATGATCCGATAAAATAAACATTGTTACCTGAAAATGTTGTGCCGAGTGTGGTAGAAGGATTGGGGAAAGTATCTAATTCAGCATTAAGATATGTAACCAATAAGCGATCGAATACCGATGGCAAGGTGTCGAGGTTGGGCCATTGAAAAGAAGTTGTGAGAGGTGCAAAATCGGAAGCCATCAATAATCCAAAGGAACCTGTTGTGCTTGTTTTTTTTGCCAAACTAAGGAAACCAAGTCCATGACCCAGTTCATGCAGTGCTACTGTTACCAGATCATATTGTCCGGCCGGCACTGTTCCTGTTGTATCATAATTCCATACTGTTGTACTGTTGAGATACATTTCTATGTCCACTTCTCCGGGATTTAGTTCCACTCCTGCAATTGAATTCGCAAGCGAAGTGGAATACCAGGTGTCGGCAATAGGGGCACCTGAAAAGTTTTTTCTTCCATTCGGAAAAGTAATTCCAAGCATACTTGATAACAAGGGTTGAAAATGTACAAGAACTTTTATTGGAACGGCTGAGGTTACTGTATTTCCCCAAATAGTTGCTGCATATTGAAAAGCTGCTTGAGCCTGAGGTGTAATACCTGTGTAGGTAATATTGAAGGAAGCTGTTTGGGCATTAATAAATATCGGAAAACAAAAAGCGATAAATAATAAGTAAAGTTTTTTCATTGAATTTTTTTATGAAAATTAGTGATAATTTTTTATGAAAAAAAATCAGGTGTCAGATTCTACATTTAATAAGACGCTTCAAAAGTGCATTTTAAAAGATTGATCGCACGTTTTTTTGTTAAAATATGTTATGGAAACTTTGAAATCGAAAAATGTTTCCATAGTTTTGTTAAACTAATTTTTATTTAATGACCGTAAGTATTCGTTTTCTCCTTTTGGGTGTTTTGATCGTGCTGATAGATTGGTATTTTTATCAAGCCATAAAAATAGTTTTGTTGAATAGCTCTGTATTTAAAAAGAACCTGGCTTTATATTCATACTGGGGTTTTACTATTTTTTCAATTCTGCTTTTTTTGACTCCTGCCATTTTTACTTTCAATGACTTTCCAAAATTTATAAAAATTTATGTGTTTGCATTTGTGGTGATGGTGATTATTTCGAAATTGATCGGTTCCGTTTTTATAGCATTTGATGACATCATTCGTTTTTTCAGATGGGTTGCAAGTTATTTTTCAAAACCACAGGTACTTGTTACTAACCTCATACCTATTGATCCTCATGCAATATCCCGGCTAAAATTTCTTAACATAGTTGCTGTTACCATGTCAGTATTACCTTTTACAGGTTTTATATACGGAATGGTAAAAGGAGCTTTCAACTATAAGGTACATCGAATAAAAGTAGTATTGCCAAATTTACCTTCTGAATTCAATGGAATAAAAATAGTGCAGATCTCCGATATTCATTTAGGAAGTTTTGTTTCGACAGCGCCACTTGAAGAAGCTATAAAAATTATAGTACAACAAAATGCCGATGTCATTTTTTTTACCGGGGATCTGGTAAATAATGAAACAAAAGAAACCTTGCAATTTATGGAGGTGTTGAGTAAAATAAAAGCACCGATGGGGGTTTACAGTATTCTGGGTAACCATGATTATGGAGATTATATTTCCTGGGAAAGTACGGGTGCGAAGAAAAAAAATCTTCAGGATATGAAAGATGCACATGCTCAATTAGGATGGAGATTATTGATGAATGAACATATCGCTTTGAAAAAGGGAGATTCTGAAATTGCTTTGCTGGGTATAGAAAACTGGGGAGGAAACCTTCATTTTCCAAAATATGGTGATATGAATAAAGCGTATGAAGGAACAGAAAAATATCCTGTAAAACTTTTATTGTCGCATGATCCATCCCATTGGAATATGCAAGTGACCGAAGAGTTCAAAGATGTTGACATTACGTTTAGCGGTCATACTCATGGATTTCAATTCGGGATTGAAATTCCTGGTTTAATAAAATGGAGTCCTTCCCAATTTGTGTATAAACAATGGGCAGGTTTATACTCAAAAGATAATCAGCATTTATATGTGAATAGAGGATTGGGTTTTTTAGGATACCCCGGCAGAGTAGGGATAATGCCCGAAATTACAGTGATGGAACTAGTTAATTCGTAATTCAATTGCAGTAATTTTGTACAGCCAGATCAGCATCACTATATCCTAATCCACTTGATTTTACCAAATCAAAACAACATTTTTCTTTATTCCCTAAGGTATGGTAACAAACCCCTCTTTCATAATAAGATGCTCCATCAGCATTATTTAAATAGATAGCCTTCGAAAAATCCACGATTGCACCTCTGTAATCTTTTAAATTTTCTCTTGCAATTCCACTGCGATAATAAGCGAGTACATTTTTTGGATTATAGGCAATAGCATTTGCATAATCATTCAATGCACCTTTCCAGTCACCATTATCTGCTTTGGCAATGCCTTGCTCCAATGAAGAGGTTGATTCTTCTTCTTTTGATTTTGAATTTTCTTGTGCCACGTTAGTAAACGACACAAGTATAAATGCTGTAAATAAAAAAAGTTTTTTCATTTAATTCAAAGTTTTTACAAAGATAAAAATTTCCTTTTTTTTCATTTATAATCTGAAATTTATATAAAAGCTTTTAATCAACTTTTATCCCTATTACCAGTATATCATCAACTTGTTCCAGGTTCCCTCTCCAGTTTTCTATGGTGTTATCCAGTATGTTTTTCTGTTCAGTCATTGGTAAATGCAAATTGGTTTGTAATACTTCCTGAAGATGCTTGTATTTGAATTTTTTTCCTTTTTCTCCACCAAATTGATCAGCATAACCATCGGTAAAGGTATAAATAACATCTCCTTTTTCAATATCCAGTGTTTGTAATGTAAATGGTTTTATTTTTCCCTGATAAATACCAATTGGCATTTTATCAGGTTTGAATTCAATCATTTTATTTTCTCTGAATAACCATAATGGATTGTTTGCACAGGCAAAATTTAAAGTCATTTTTTCAAAATCAAAACAACAGATCACGACATCCATTCCATCTTGTGATTCAAACCCTGATCCTTCGGGGTTAAGCGAATGAATGATTTCTTCACGTAAGTTGTCAAGCACTTTAGCAGGATCAGAGATCTTTCTTTCCAAAATGATCTCATCCAGTTTTGCTGCTCCAATCAAACTCATAAAAGCACCCGGAACCCCGTGACCTGTGCAATCAGCCGTAACAACAAATATTTTCCCCTCAGCGGTTTTTGATACCCAGTAAAAGTCACCGCTGATAATATCCTTTGGTTTATAAAGAACCAAATGCTCCGGAAGATTTTTTTTCAAATAATTATCTGAAGCAAGTATTGCGTTTTGAATTCGTTTGGCATAATTAATACTATCGGTAATATCTTTGTTTTTTGCTTCAATCTCATCTTTTTGCTTTTCAATCTTGCTGGTACGCTCAATTACCTGTTTTTCGAGGACAGCCTGTTTTTTTAATAAACCTCTGACACGAAGTTTATAAAAAATATAGGCCCCCATAATAATTAGTAAAACACAGACAATATAAAACCAATTTGTTTTATAGAAAGGAGGGAGAATTGTTATTTTTAAGTAGGTACCTGCATTGTTCCAAATACCATCATTGTTGCTGCCTTTTACCCGAAAAATATATTCTCCGGGATCAAGATTGGAATAACTGACATTATGATCATGTCCAAGCTGGATCCAGTCTTTATCAAATCCTTCCATCATACAGGCAAACTCATTTTTCTCAGGGAACAGGTAATCTACGGAGGCAAATTCAAATGAAAGAAAATTCTGACTGTAGTTTATGATGATATGCTTTTTGTAAGAAATGGTTGTATCTGTAAAATAATTATTCCCAAAAATTTTGAATGATGTTATTAATATAGAAGGAATGATCTTGTTCTCTTGAATGCTATCTGGATGAAAAATATTTAATCCGTTTATTCCACCGAAATACATCAATCCGCTATTTCCTTTATGAAAAGCATGTGTATTAAATTCTTTACTTTGAAGTCCGTCAGAAACGTCAAAATTTTTAAACTTTTTATTCAGTGGATCATATTTCGAAATTCCATTATTAGTGCTGATCCATAAATTACCGGCATCATCTTCAAGAATTCCATATATATAATTATCAGGGAGTCCATCTTTGATACTATAGCTTACAAAGCTTTTCGTTTTTGAATCGTATTTATTCAATCCAAAAGCGGTTCCTACCCACAAGTCATTATTTTTGGTTTGTTTAATACAAAGAATACAATTGTTACTGATTGAAGTACTATCTTTCGAATTATACAGATAATGAGTAAACGTTTCCGTAGATTCATTAAATAGATCAAGTCCCATCGCATTTCCTATCCATAGCTTCCCATTTTTATCCCTGTATATATCGTTTATTTCATTTCCGATAATCGAATACGGATCCTGGTCGTAGTGTAAGTAATGTTTAAATTTATTTGTTTCAAGATTCAGGACATTTAAGCCACCATTTGCTGTTCCAAACCATAGTTTATTTTTCTCTTTCAAAATACGGGTGATATGCAAATCATTCAGGTAGTAGTCTGAGTTTGGTTTGCTTTCGAATGGATAAAATTGTTTTGTTTCTTTATCAAAAAGAAATAATGAACCATTTACACTATTATTACATCCGATCCAAAGCTTTCCATTCCCTGCATTCTCTATTGCAGTTATTCGTTTTCCCAGCAGAATATCTTTGAAGTACTCCATTTTTCGGGAGTTTATGTTATAATGATTTAAACCACATTCACTCGTACCGATCCAAACAGTAGTGTCAATATCTTCAAAAAGCGAATAAATATAATCACCGCTTAATAAATCAGGCTTAGAATCATTTTTTTGTAAGTGAAAAAATTTGGTTCCGTTTGGATAAAAATAATTTATTCCTTTGCCATTTGTACCAAGCCATATAATGCCGGCTCTATCTTTTATAATGGTTAGAATTCTTTCATCAGAAACAGAATTAGCATTATTCTTATCTGGAAATAAGTAATTTATTTTTTTGTTTGGCAGATCAATACAAGCAATAGCGGATGAAGTAAATTTATCCTGGCTGATGCTGCACCAGAACTTGCCATCTGTCTCTTCATGCATTCCGTCAATAGCAGCGTGTTTAACTATATCAGAGTCAGGAATATCAGTTAACAGATCAATGAATTTTTTTCTTCCAAGATCAAATGAACGCAGACCATCTTCAGTAGAAATAACCAACGTTTTTTTTTGATATTGAAAAATATGCTTTACCATTTTTAGATCTGAAACTGCATCGGGGTAATAATATCTTGTAAAATTATTCTCATTTTTAGCATAGCAATTAAGTCCGGCATTATCTGTTCCTACCCAAATAGTGCCTTCATCATCCTGAAAAATGTTTCTGACAGAATTACTGGAAATTGTTTTAATATCCATCTCATTCTTTAGAAACCTTTTGAAAGCATTACTTTTTTTATCAAAAAAGTTTAACCCATTTTCGGTACCTATCCAAAAATTTCCTGCTTGGTCTTGAAAAATACAATTAATGGTATTATTACTTAAGGAAATTGGATCAGAGGGATTATTTGTAAAACGCTGAAACTCTTCGGTACGTGGGTTAAACCGATTTAAACCGCTGTGGCGTGTTCCAATCCACAAGTAACCATCATTGTCCTCGAAAATAGAAGTTATTCTACTTTCACTTAATGAATTCGTATCACGAGGGTTGAAATAATAAGTTTTGAACTTATACCCATCGTATTTATTTAAGCCGGACTGGGTGCCAAACCATAAAAACCCTTGTTTGTCCTGAATTGCACAAGTTACTGAGCTTTGGGAAAGGCCATTTTCTCGGCCGAGTTTGTAAAATCTATAATCATCCTGTCCGAAAAAAACAGATGGAATGAAAATAAGAATAAAGTATAAAAAATTGTGAAACCCCTTAATGGTCATAAGTCTTTCAAAGATAAGATATTTTCACAAAACATGTTCAAATCTATTTCTACGATTTGAATAAAAAAAATTGCAGGTGTTTTTACCTGCAATTTTTAAAAATGTATTAAATAAAAACGCTATTTCAACTTTTAGCCTCTTGTAGAGAAGTTAACACCAACAAGGGCCTTAGTAATGCCATTTTCTTCCGAATTTGTTACCCTGTCCGCAAGTAAAAAATTTGAAATGAATTTAACATTGCGATCTTTTGCCTATTGTGTCAATATATTTTACATATAGACACAATTTGATAGGGTCAATTGGTTTTTCTATATAGAAATCGGTTTCCAAAGAATAAGCATGTTTTTTTATTTCTTTTTTTTCTAATTCAGAAATTAATATGAATGGTATTAAATTACCAAAGTATTCTTTTACAAATTCCCCAAATCCATAAACTGAAAAATTAGGAATAGTTATTTCTGAAATTATCAAAGTAATGTTTTTGTTTTCTGTTACCTGTTTCAATGCGCAAAAAATATTGTCTGCAGTAACCACGCAGTATCCATTTTGTTTTAGCAATTGACTTACGTTTAACAATACCCGATGATCTTTGTCTATTAATAAAATAGTTCCCATGTTTAGAAAGCTTAGAGTTTGTGTTGTTGTACGAATGGGTTCTTGTATGGTTAACACCATTTATCTTATATTCAAACATGTGTAAGATTTTTATGATTTTTTTTAATTCTGAATTTTGATTTTTTTTTGAGACCTTAGAATGTCCGTTTTTATATGCACTCTTTATCGGGTGCTATAAGATAATGAGCGAGGGTAAAATCAATTTCTATAGTTTTAACAAAAAAAAATTGCAGGTGTTTTTTACCTGCAATTTTTAAAAAGGTACTTTCAAAATCTATTACTTCAATTTTCGTCACTGCTGGTGTTATTACCAACAGGGATTTGTTATTGATTCCCCCATATTCTCGATACATTTTTCAGAAAAAGAAAAACACTCGAATTGACTTCACACTAAATTTATTAATCTTTAAGTTTTTGACTTTTCGTCACTGCTGGTGTTATTACCAACAGGGATTTGATATTGATTCTCCCACATCTCGATACGTTTTTCTGAAAAAGAAAAACACTCGAATTGACCTCGCACTAAATTTTTAATCTTTAAGTTTTTGACTTTTGAACGTTATTTCAATTCTGGCATCGTATATTTTCTTCCTTGATTTTCTTTTTTCAGATAATCCATCAAGGGTGCAAAATAATCAAGCATTGCTTTAGCGCTTAGATCGCTTCCTGTTTTTTCTTTCAGCATTTTTCTCCAATCAGCACTGGCACCCGGTGTCATGATATCAGCAATAAATTTCCCAACTTCTTTGTTTCCATAATAATTGGTAGCATGTGGATCCTGATGTAAAATATTTTTTGAAATATGATCATGTACCTGGAACAATAAAATGTAAGAAAGAGCATAATCGTAATATTGCCCAGGGTCGTTATTGATATGTGTTTTAGTAGCTGCATCGCAATATTCTTCTCCGCGAGTTGTTGGAGGAGCAATGCCTTGGTATTGAGCAGCCAATTCCCACCAGCGTTTGTTGAATTGGTCGGCAGGTAAGTTTTCTGCATACAGATCATGTTCGAACATGCTCATGGTTCCGGTGCTGAAAGGGATGAATACTACATAGTTCAATGCTTCTTTTAATAGTGTTTGCATTTCATCTGTTTTTGCTCCTTTTGGAATTAAATTCAGATTTTCCATAAATGGTTTTTGCATAGCAGCCATTCCCATCAAACTTCCCAATGCTTCATGATATGCACGGTTTGCACCCTGACGCAATAAAATCGGTACCTCCGGATTACTATAACATAAGTAATAATAAATATGTCCTAATTCATGATGGGATGTTTCATACCATTCGCTATTCGGCTCCACACTCATTAAGGAACGAACATCCTGATCATAATTCATGTGCCATGCGGAAGCATGATTGTTCTTTTTATATTTAGCATCTTTTGGTGCAGGATACAGATCTGATTTTTCCCAGAATGTTTTAGGTAATTCCGGCATTCCTATACTCACATAAAAGCGTTCACCTTGTTTTACGATCCATTCAGCATCTTTTGTTTTTAAGGCACTGTCTAAATTAATTCCTTTTACATCCACAAGGCTGGCCCAGTCTTGTCCCCAACGGTTTGGCAGCCATTGTGCAGGTATCAAATCAGGTACTTCTTTTACACCATATTTTTTTGCAAATTCATAACGGGCATAGGTATGTAATTCGCGGTAAAGCGGATATAATTCTTTATTGAATTTCTGAAGCATATCTGTCATTTCCTGGGTAGTCATGCCATAATCAGAAACCTGGTATTCAAAAAAATCTTTATAACCCAACCCCTGCACGGTTTTATTACGTAAGTCGCGCAGATTAACTAAACCGTTCTTTAAACCTTTACCTACTTCTTTACTTGCTTCCCAAGCTTTTAATCGTTTTGACATATTTGTTTCATCCGCCAAAATACCATCAATATCATTTGTTGAAACTGATTTCCCATCGATCCTGAAATCAAATCCAAACAGATCCTGATTTTGTTTTGTTTCTGCTTTGATGCGCGCTTTCACCACATCGGGGATAGTTGCCGGATTATTTGCCGCATTATACAAAATAGCATTTAATTGTTTTACCTGCAATTCGGGAAGTTTATCTTTTTGAGCTAAGAATTTTTTTGCCTGTTCAATATTCTCCGTACTTCCGGTAAATTTTGCACTTTCTTCCTGTGCTTTATTGGTAGCTATGGTATTCGAAGAATCCCCTTCGATAATGCGGGTATTCGAAAGCCAATCTGCTTCATTAGAGATGGTGCTCAGCTCCTGATATTTTTTGTTGTAAGAATCTAAATAGCTTTGAGCACTATCTTGAAAAGCTTTGTTTGCATTGGCATCGGTTGATTTATTTTCTCCGCATGAATACATGAATACAGCCGAGGCAAAAAGGAAAACATATTTTTTCATAAGATGGATTTTTAAAATTATGTGGCAAATGTAATAAAAAAGCCCCTTGAAATATATTCTAAGTGCAGACGTTAAGCTCCTGAAAAATAAGTTATAAAATACATTCTGTTTTACCGATCCTTATAGAAAAGAGTATTCTGAGAAGAGAAAAATTAGATTCGATTTTTTTTTAACCGCCAGCTTTCTTCGCTTTATAATTAGATTCTGTAAGAAGTTTTAACACTTTATCGCGATGGTCGCCCTGAATTAAAATTTCTTCGTTTTTTACACTACCACCTACTCCGCATTTTTGCTTGAGCATTTTCCCTAACACTTCCAGATCATTTGTGTTACCAACAAATCCGGAAATACGGGTCAGCAGTTTTCCTCCCCCAATACGATCTAAGAAAATTTTTAAATTTTGTTGTTGCGGAGGTAAGGATTCTATTGGATCTTCATTTTCAGATTCGAACTGAAAATCTTTGTTTGTAGAAAAAACAAAGCCGTCTTTATTGTTTTTTTTGCTCATATTTTTTATTGAATAAAATTGAAAATAATGTAATCAGATCATTTACAATAATTTTTACTTCTCGCCTCCATCTTCCTATTCAACTCATTTAACAATTTATGCCATTTACCAGTATAAACTAGTCCAATTTAAATTGCCTCGCTCGTTTCTCGACTCCGCTCGAAATGACACCAGCGCTGTCATTTCGAGCATTCTGCGTTGAAGCAGACATATCGAGATTGTGTTGGGCTAAATTTCGGAAATAATATATTTAGAATTGGTATTACTTAATTTCCCCACCGGGTACAATTACTTTCAAAGATAAAGGATTTACTTTTATTGAAATAGTTTTTCCAATCTCAATGGGCTCACCATCAATATGAGCAATGATTTTGGGCTGTTTTACGATCACTTCTCTTGCTTTAATGAGTTCTACGTGTTTGGATCTATTTAGCGTTTTATTGAACAAACCATAAGCGAATTGAATTCCGTTTGCAATTGAAATGTTTTTAACGATGGCAATATCCATTACACCATCGGCAATATCAGCTAAAGGAGCAATGTGGGCATTGTTTCCCCACTGGGAACCGTTGGCAAAGCTTATCAAAAATGCTTTTCTTTGAATTGATTTTCCATCAATGATCAATTCATATTCTTGTGCTTTGTATTTCGGCAATTCGCGCAGTGTAACTTTAACGTAAGACATAAATCCTCGTTTCCCGAATTTTGCGAATTCCCAACCAATGTGTGCATCAAATCCAACACCGGCTATGTTTACAAATGTCTCTTCGTTAAATTGAATGGAATCGATTGTTTTTTCTGTTGCATTATTAATCACTGCCATTGCTTTTTTAAGATCCAGTGGAATGTTTAAATGCCTTGCCAATCCATTTCCTGAACCTGTTGGGATAATTGCCATAGCAGTAGAGGAGCCGATCAATCCTTTTGCTGTTTCATTAACCGAACCATCACCACCAACAGCAACAGCTATATCAAAGTTTTTTAATGCCGACTGTTTTGCCAATTCTGTGGCATGTTTTGGTGCATTCGTATAAGCAATTTCATAGTCAAAGAGGGTACGATCGAGTTCTTCATCAATCAATTTTTCGATAACTTTTTGTCTTCCTACTCCCGAAACCGGATTAATTATAAAACAAATTTTTTTTTTCATTTGAATCGTTATTTAATTCATTTTTTCGATTCTGTCATTTCAGCTGTAAGAGAAGTCTCCACCCAAAGCCTGAAAGTTTTTTTAGATTCTTCGCTTCTCTCAGAATTACAAAAAAATCATTTATTCAGAATGATAAACAAATTATTTATTGCCCAACCCTGATGATCATTTTATTATTAATTAAACTTTGCTGATAGGTTTGAATAATCGCTTTTGCTTTGTTCTCCATTTTTTTTGCAATGTCAGCGTTTGTATTAATTAAATTGGTTTGCAATAAGCTGTCTGTAGTGTATTTATACAAATAAGTTGCTTTCTCTCCATCAAATTGCAGGGAATAATTATTTTCAAGAAGTTGATACAGATCACTATTGTAAGTAAGTGCATAATGTTCTGCGGTAGTGTCAAATACGCTTGTTCCAAAAGAAAAATAGGGTTGAGGGTAATTTAGGTAATCAAGTATGGAAGGCATAATGTCTATTTGTTGTGTTATGGTTGAATCCATTCCTTTTAATTGACCATTGGGTAAATAATAAATGATGGGGATTGCATAATTTCCAACTTTTGAGGTATAAAAAGGATCGCTCGAAACACCGGTATGATCAGCACAAAAAACAAAAAGGGTATTGTTGTACCAGGGCATTTTTTTAGCTGTTTCAAAGAATTTGCGTAATGAATAATCTGTATAACCAATGCTGCGCTCAATTTCCATTGCACCTGATCTGAATTTATCCTTGTATTTATCCGGCACAGGGTAAGGATGATGTGAAGTAAGTGTAAAAACAGTGGCAAAAAAAGGTTGTTTTTGTTTATTCATTGTATTGGCACTGTATTGCAAAAATTCTTCATCCCAAATCCCCCAATGTCCATCGAAATCTTCTTCGTTATTATATTCTCTTCGGCCAAAATAATCATCGTATCCGGCAAGGCTGGCAAAAGCATCAAAGCCCATGGTGCCGTTTGTTCCTCCATGAAAAAAAGCAGAATAATAACCTTGTTTTTTTAAGAGGTTGGATAAACTGTTCATTTGATTGCTTCCGTATGGGGAAGTGATATATGCTTCGTTCATCCAGGTTGGAATACTTGAAACAATTGCCGGAATTCCTTCCAGGGATTTTTTACCATTTGAAAATCCATTTGGAAATGTTAAACTTTCGGAAATGATTGAATCCAGAAAAGGGGTATATCCTGTGGCTTTTCCATTTAATGCTCCCACAAATTCTTTTGAAAAACTTTCAAGTGCTATGAGAAAAATATTTAATTTTTTGAAATCTCCTGGTTGGGCAGCATGCAATGGAGAATAGATCTTTTTTAAATCAGCTTCATTGGAGAAGTAAATAGTTGAGTGAAGGGGTTCCAGATCCAGGGTTTTTAAAATAGTAAAAGGGGTACTTACAACCAGAGGTACATACTTTGAATTAGTATACTCACCGGCAGTAACTATACTTATTGGCTTTAATTGAAAACCTCCCCGGTAAATAAGTACTGATAATGCAATAGAAATTGAAAATAAAACACTTTGATTGATGTATTGCTGAGCATCCCATTTTAACCTTATTTGTTTGATAATACGATTGTAAAGATACCCTAAAGCGATAGAGAGTATTATCCAGACAAAAACAACATACCAGTATTCTTTCATAAATAACGGCAGCAAACGCCCCAGGTCGTTGCCTATTTTACCTCCAAATAAATGAAATACATCAGCAGTAGTGCGTTTTAAGGTAAATTGAAAATATACCAGATCAACACAATTGGCTATAACAGCAAGGCTATTGACAGAAATAAACAACCATTTTAATACTATCCTATACCATTTGTTTTCCCTGAAAGGAAAAGGAATAAGAAAAAGAAGAATAAAAAAGAAATTAGAAAGGATAATTACTGAGAGATCGAACCGGATACTAAAAAACATGATTTTAATGAGTTGCCAAAGAGAAAGTTCCTGAAAATAGGAATAGTTGAAACTATAGAAAAGTAAACGGCATATCGCATAAACAAATAGCAAAAGAGCTATTAGTTTAAGTAATTGCAGTATGTTTTTATTCTTTTCTTGCATAAAATAAGTGGATATGAATTTAATTCCTGCCTGATAGCAATCAGTAAGGAATGTAAAAGTAATAAAATTGATGGTTGGATAAGGAAGGAACAAAAAAAGAGTCCCACAATTTGAGGGACTCTTTTTATATAAATAAAATTATTATTGTTTTACGAATGTAGCAACTACACCGGTACGAGTTCCTGTGCAAGGAGCAACTTTAGCATCATTGTAAGTAAGGGTAAAACCATTTGATGTGATTGTACCGGAACCGTCAGTTTGACGGGAGTGAACATCACATGTAGCTGTACCAGACCCAACGTTAGCAATCGTTTGAGAAGGAATAGAAATAGTGGTTCCTGTAACCATCATGTAAACAGCATTGTTATCATAATCACCTAATCTGTTTGTGTTAACACGGAAATTTACTGTTGTGGATGCTGTAACGGTAAATGGTTTTGCCGGATTGTAGGAATATGGACCTAGAATATCAACTTCAGAAGCAGTATAAGTTCCTTCTAAAGCATCAGCAGCATTTCTTACAGTTACGGTAATTGATGCAGTGCCTTCATTTCCTGCAGCATCTGTTGCAGTATAGGTAATAACATAAACGCCTGTAAGGTTTACATTTACAACATCTCCACCGGTAACAGTAGTAAGCACCCCGTCTTTATCATCCTCAGCAGTAGCACCTAATTCAGTATATGAGCCTTGTAAAAAAATTGTTTGACTAGCACCATTTGGTGTAACAACAGGAGCTGTAGTATCATCTTTTTTACACCCTGTAAAAATAGCAGCACTTGCGATCAGAGCAATTGCTGTTAAACTTAAAATGTTCTTTTTCATGTTTAGTGGTTTAGTTATTAATACTTAGTTGTTTACTTATTAATTTTTTGCGGAAACAAAGATAGAAAATTTATTTTATCAAATAAATTGTCAGTTATTTAAAATAATATACTTTTGCAGCGGTTAACCAATAAAAAACTAAAATCAAAATGAAAAAAGTATTTACACTAGTTGCTGTAGCTGCAATGTTTACATTTGTAGCTTGCGGTCCATCAGCTGAAGAAAAAGCTGCTGCAGAAAAGAAAATTGCTGACTCAACTGCTAATTACGTTGCTGCAGAAGCTGCAAAAGTACAAGCGATTGCTGACTCAACTGCTGCTTATGCTACTGCAGAAGCTGCAAAAGCACAAGCTACCGCTGATTCACTTGCTGCTGCTTTAGAAGCTGCAAAATCAAAAGGAAAAACTGCTCCTAAAGCAAAAACTATTCAGGAGAAAACAAAAGAAGAAGCTAAAAAAGCTACTGGAGGAAGAGGTTAATTCTCAATAAAAAAAAGCTGTCTCTTTGGAGGCAGCTTTTTTTTGTTCAATTTTTTTGTATAGCCCTCTCCCTTGTGGGGAGAGGATTAAGGAGAGGGGCGTTGTTTTCTATTTCTATCTCGGATATTCCACCCTTACATGATACACATTCATTAATTTTTTCTTGAATATTTTTTTGAGTGTGTTAATGTCTTTAAAAGTGATATCGGAATTTACAAATTGATTTTGTGCCACCTGTGCATTAATGATTTCTTCTACCAAATTATCGATACTATCCGAATTATATACTTTTAAACTGCGTGAAGCTGCTTCTACGGAGTCTGCCATCATTAGTACTGCCGTTTCTTTAGAAAAAGGAATCGGACCCGGATAATGAAATTTAGCTTCATTAATTTTTTCATCAGGAAAAGCTTTTAAGAAAGAGCGAAAGAAATAAGCAGTTATTGTAGTTCCATGATGTGTTCGGATGAAATCAATTATTTGCTCCGGTAAATTATGCTTTTTTGCAATTTCAACTCCTTTTAAAACATGGCCAATAATGATAGCGGCACTTTCATCAAAATTTAATTCATCATGGGGATTAATTCCGTTTGCCTGATTTTCAATAAAGTACATAGGCATTTCCATCTTCCCGATATCATGATACAAGGCTCCGGCTCTCACGAGCAACGTATTTCCTCCGATAGTGTAAATGGCAGATTCCGCCAGATTGGCTACTTGCAACGAATGTTGAAATGTACCGGGAGCACGGGAAGCAAATTCACGTAAAAGTTTTTTATTGGTGTCGGATAATTCAAGCAAGGAGACATCAGAAATAAATCCAAATAATTTTTCGAAAACAAAGATCAATGGATAAGAAAACAGTGTAAACATGGCGCTGATGCCAAACCAGGCAAAATCTCGACCTGTTAGCACATCACTTCCGCCTTCTTGAATGATTGTTATAGCAAGGTATGCGACACTATAGGTTAAAAATATTAAGGTGGCAGAGATAAAAATTTGTGAACGGTTACGCATGTTCACAATACTGAAAATAGCTACCATTCCAGCTATCAATTGAATAAAAGCGAACTCGAATCGGTTAGGTGCTAAAAATGAAATAATAAGTACAGTTACCAAATGAACAAAAAGAGCTACACGTGTATCATAAAATGCACGAATGATGATAGGTAAAATACAAAAGGGTAATAAATAAATGCTGAATGATTGCGAATTTAGAGCCAAACGAGCCATCAGCACCTGAAGAATAATTAATATAAGAATGAAAGTTATTTTGGTGTTATCTAAAAAAATATCTTTACGGAAGAAAGCCAGAAAAACAATCAGGACCGATAAACAGATAGAGATAATTAAAATATGTCCGATCAAAATAAATAAATAGCTGCCTGTCCCACCTGATTGTTCTTCATAAACAGCTTTTAAGGATTCCAGAATCTGGAATTTAGAAGCATCAATTATTTCTCCTTTAGAAACTATACTTTGATCTTTAAGGATAATATCCCGGGAAGGCGATACATCCTCCAGGGCTTGTTTTAGCACTTTATCGGTAGTTTCCTTATCGAAAAAAATAGAATGATCAATACAATTTTCAAGGAGTGTTGAAAGAAATTTTGCATCGATTTTTTTTTCGTTAAAACTGAGTTGGCTTTGCATATAGTCGTAAGCCGAATTAATAGTATAAAAATCATTCAATTCGCGCTCTTCTGAAACATTGTTATTCAGAATGTAAAGCGAAAAATCAGAAGGTTTGTTTTCAATAATTTCGGTGGGCTTAATGATACCTTTTCCATAAATAGAATCTATTATAGAAGTTCCTATGCTTTTTGTTTTTTCTTTTAAGAGTTTGCTTTTTTTAGTATCCCATTTTTCTTCAAACTCTTTTCCAAATTTTTCTTTATTTTTTTTGATAGTTGTATTATCAATTTTAAAATAAGGCTTTGCATTTTTGTTTATTTCGGCTTTTTCGGTGCTTAACTCTTCATTTGATTTTTTTATTGAAAAATCAAAAGGGGCGATCAGATCTTCATGATACCATGGTTTTCCTTTTAAATTATGGAATTCATATTTGAATTTTCCTTGCTTTGGAAAAATATACACAATGGTAGAAATAGCAAGAAGTAAAAGAATGCCTTTGTAAATTTCGGGATGACTGTGACGAATAAATGAAAGTACTTTTTTCACGTTTAAATAATTTATATGCGAAAATATAAATTATTAAGACTTGTTTTGTTTTTTAATTTCTTTGTACACCTTTCTAATCACGAATATTTTTGTTATATTATCATAATTGAAAAATCCTATTTTCAAGTCGCTTTAAAAAAATGCTTAAAATCATTCTAATTTGTCATGAATAAGGTTAAATTTGGATCAATTTTTATAAAAACAATATAATCAATACAAAAATGAAAGAAGTATATATTATTTCAGCAGTTCGTACGCCAATAGGAAGTTTTGGCGGAGCATTTACAGGCATTTCTGCAACAAAATTAGGTGCAGCTGCTATTAAGGGCGCATTGGCAAAAGCCGGTTTGGATGGAAAAGAAGTTCAGGAAGTTTATATGGGAAGCGTTTTACAGGCAAATCTTGGTCAGGCTCCTGCTCGCCAGGCTGCTATGTTTGCCGGTTTACCAAATACAGTGCATTGTACAACCATTAACAAAGTGTGTGCATCCGGCATGAAAGCAATTATGATTGGTGCTCAAAGTATTATGTGTGGTGATGCTGATGTGGTTGTTGCTGGTGGTATGGAAAACATGAGCCAGGTTCCTTATTATTCTGAAAACATGCGTTGGGGAAATAAATACGGAAATGTAACTATGGTTGATGGTTTAGCGAAAGATGGTTTGTTAGATGTTTATAACAACTATCCGATGGGTAATGCTGCTGATCTTTGTGCCAAAGAATGTAATATATCCCGGGAAGAGCAGGATGCGTTTGCGATAGAATCCTACAAACGTTCACAAGCTGCATGGGCAGCAGGGAAATTCAATGACGAAATTGTACCTGTTGAAATTCCACAACGCAAAGGTGATCCAATATTAATGAAGGAAGACGAAGAATATAAAAATGTTCGTTTCGATAAAATTCCTGAATTAAAACCTGCATTTACAAAAGAGGGTACTGCAACAGCTGCTAATTCCTCAACAATGAATGATGGCGCGGCAGCACTTGTGTTGATGAGCAAAGAAAAAGCAGAAAAATTAGGATTGAAACCAATTGCTATTCTTCGCGGATCTGCTGATGCAGAACAAGCACCGGAATGGTTCACTACGACACCTTCCATTGCAGTTCCGAGAGCAATTGCAAAAGCAGGCTTGAAAATAGAGGACATTAATTATTTCGAATTGAATGAAGCATTTTCTGTTGTCGGAATCGTGAACATGCAAAAAATGAAATTAGATGCAAGTAAAGTAAATGTGAATGGTGGAGCAGTTTCATTAGGACATCCATTGGGTTGTTCAGGTGCTCGTATCATCGTTACATTAATTCATGTATTAAAACAAAATAAAGCAAAATATGGTGCTGCCGGAATTTGCAATGGTGGCGGTGGAGCAAGTGCTGTGGTTGTGGAAGTAGTGTAAGGCATTCATTCTTGTGCTTCTTAACGACTGTCAGTTCGAGTATTTCTGAAGTGATAACGAAAGAAATGTATCGAGAACATATTGCGTAGAATGGATTTTTATTTGCAAATTGTTCTCGATACAATTCTCCTCCTTTGTCGTAGAATTACTCGAACTGACATTGGTGAAAAAACTTGATTTCTTATTCGAAAATAAATGTACGGAATCTGTAATTTAAGTATTGTACCCTGCCGGAAGGAACCATTCGACAGAAGCGAAATGACCACCCAGCTTTTGTTTGGTGATTATTTTCGTGTGCTTGAAATACAAGGTAATTGGTGTCATATAAAAATTGCATATGATAATTACGAATGCTGGATAGATAAAAAACAATTCTTACCAATTGCTTATCATACCTATGATATTTTAAATTCGACTGAAACATTTTGTTCAAACGAATTGATCCAGATCATTACGGATACTAAAACAAATACTCTTTTCCCGATTGTTATAGGTAGTACACTTCCCAATTTTGATAATGGCGAATGTGCCGTTGAAAATTCAATGTATTCCTATGATGGTGCTTTTATAAATGGGGAATTACCTTTTACAAAAGTCGGGATCATTGAAACGGCCATGATGTATCTTAACTCACCTTATTTATGGGGAGGTAAAACTCCTTTTGGAATCGATTGCAGTGGTTTTACACAAATGGTTTTTAAACTTAACGGAATAAAAATTAAGCGTGATGCATATCAGCAAGCCGAACAAGGAGAAACATTAAGTTTTGTGGAAGAATCAGAAGCCGGGGATCTTGCTTTTTTTGATAATGAAGAAGGTAAGATTGTGCATGTAGGGATTGTATTGGATAATAATAAAATTATTCATGCCTCAGGTAAAGTACGTATTGATGGCTTTGATCATCAGGGCATTTTTAATAACGACAAAAAAGATTATTCTCACCGGTTGAGATTGCTGAAGAGGATTGTTTAGGATTTTATCTTCACTTCTGCCCCCAAAAAATGTGGCTGTTTGTGTAATACATATAAATCCAATACCGCTTTGAATTTGGCGAAGTATTCACGGATCCGGACTTTCAAAGAAAATGAATCAGGAACATCTTTCGCATTAAATGCAACTACATTCATATCATAATAATTGCCAATAAAAACAGCACGTTGATTATGAAATGCCTGTGAAATAACGGTTACATCTTTTTGTCCGAAAACCTTTAACCCTCTTACCATCGAATCTAATGTCCTGAATCCTGCATAATCCAACGTAATACAAGAGTCGGGAACACCTTGTTCGATCAAAGCATCACGCATATCTGTTGCTTCATCATATTCTTTTTTGTGATTATCACCACTAACAATAATGTGTTTTATTTTTCCTGTTTTATACAATGCTGCAGCTGCTTGAATACGGTATTTGAAAAATAAATTTTCATGTCCATTACGTAATGTTTTGCTAGCGCCTAATAAAATAGCAACATCGTTTTTAGGAATTAAATTTACATCCGTATAGAGTTGCTTTTTTGTGCTTTTTATGATCCAGTAATTACTTAAAAAAACAGAAATACTAATTAGAAAGAGCAGGAGGGAAGACCACTTTAGGATTTGTTTGAAAGAAATATTTTTTATTTTATTGATCATCTTTTTATTTCGGCCGGGTTATTTTAATATTTTATAAAGTGCAAAAGATAAACCGACATTGATATAAGTTCCGCTCCAATTAACAATCACCTGGTCATCGTTGGCAATCGGGTTCACATTAAATGAAGCATAACCTGTTTTGCTTGTCGTACTTTTGTGGAATTCTTTCACTTTCATAAATCTTTGACCAACACGCAGACTTGCTATAATTCTTTTTGAAATTATCCAATCGAGTCCGGTTGCCAGGTGTGCAGTTATTTTACTTGTTCCTGACACTTTGTAACTTGTGTCATATATTTTGATAAATCCTCCCATATTCCCCATTTCTATTCCTGGGTCAAACATGAGCAATAAGTTTTTCTTGTGGTTTAGGGTATGGCCATAAAAAAACATGATATTCATATAGAACATTTTTAATTTTATTTCGTTGGCGCCATAGTAATAATTGGAAACATGAATAGCATCCGATGGTGTAAATAAAAGCTGTAGCGCTCCTCCGAACCAGTTTCGTTTGTTGCCATCCAATGCAGTTCCGAATCCCAGGTTGAAGGCATAACTACTTTTGTTCCCGGCCATTTCGAGGCGATTATCATTATTCCAAAATCTCCAGAAAAGTTTAAGGTTATCATCTTCATTTCTATTGCCATAATTTCCACTCACACCAAAAGTAAATCTCATTGAGGAAACTGAACCAGCAGCTTTTAATGATTCTTTTTCCTGCTTTTTAATGCTTTCGGGATCATATTTCGAGTAATCAATTACGGCTCCGTTCGTATAGTGTATAGATGCTATATCCGTAATAAAAACAGAGTAAATGGCAACTGATTCAGGAGGAGTTGTTTTTTTATATTTTAATTCAACTTCTCCTTTTTCAATAATTTCAACAGGAATTGTTGTGCCATTTTTCATAAAAAGCGTATCCTGTGCAAGAAGATTAGTTGAGAAAAATAAAAGCGAAAAACAGAAAAATAGTGCTTTCATAATTAATAATTTTTGAAACAAAAACTCAGCATTAAAATTAATAATAATACCTGTTCTATTAATGGGAATTATGAATTACTTTTATACTATTAAATCAAATGCTTTTGTATTGTGAAAAAAGTATTCTCTGTTTTCTTCATTTTATTGTTTTCTTTTGCTTTTTGCAATGCACAATCCTCGGTATATGCAAACAGCCTTCATAAAAAATATCTTGCCCTTTGTAAATATGATTCTGCCTTATATTTTGCCGAAGAAACAGCCGCTTTGGTTCGTGGAACTGAAGGGGAAAGTTCGATTCATTATGCCAATGCATTGAATAATTTGCTTGTTTCGCATTTTTATCTGGGAAACTTTTCAAAGGCAAAATATTATGTATTACAAGAAGTGAATCTTTTAGAAGTCCTAAAAGCAAACAATAACGCCAATTATATCCGCTCGCTTGAAAATGCTTCCATCATTTGCAGAAAATACGGAAACCATGAAGAAGCACTTGAATGGATCAAAAAAGCTGAAAAAAATGCATCAAAAATTTTCAATTCGGAGAGTCCGGAATATGCAAATGTACTTGCCGGTTTTGCCGGTGTATATAACGATATGGGCGCTTCAGCAAATGATCTGGTATTTCTTAAGCAAGGAGAATCTTATTTCAAAAAAGCTGAAAGCATTTATAAAAAAAACAGTTCAACTTCCAGACAAATTGAAATTGTAAATAAGTCGAACCAGGCAGCATATTACAACAATTTAGGAAATTCTCCTCTAGCAGAATCTTTATTTCTGGAGTCGATCTCTCTTTGCGAAACTGAATATGGAAAAGCAAGTCTATTTTATGCTTCCGCACTTAATAATCTTGGCGTTTTTTATTATAACCGTGGAAATTATAAAAAAGCAGAAAAATATTTTACCGAAGCCGTTGATATATACAGTAAAAATATTGCCGCAAACAGTGTTCAGGCAGCCATATGCATTAATAATTTGGGAGCACTTTATCACGACATTGGCAATTATGAGTTGGCTATCAATCGAATCATTGCTGCGAAAGAAATATGGGAAAATAATAATCTGAAACAACATCCATTTTATGCGGTGATTTTAAACAATCTGGCATCTATTTATCTGGTCAAAGAATATTACGCAAGTTCTGAGAATAAGTCTAAAATGCAATTACTCAATTCCGGAAAATTGTTTTTAAAAGCAGATTCTATTTTTGATGTTAATTGTAAGATGCCTAACCCGGATGGATACGGCATGAAGATGAACACTGCTTTGTGGTATAAGATGTCGGGCGACACTGCAAAGTCTTTAAAAATAATGATTGATCAGGTAAAACTAAACAATATTTCACCCTGGATTCCAATATCAATTATAAATAAAATGAGTTTATCAAGTTTGTTATCGAAACAAGAAAATTCTGATGCCCATTCAGTTTTAGAGCCTGTGCTTATTTCAATTAAAATAAAATTAACTGATGCAATGGTTAATGAAAAAGGCTTGGAAGAAAATACAAAAAACCAAACTGCATCTACACGGTTAATTATAAAATTGATTATTGGTAAAGCTGATAAAATAAAAAAAGCGTTGGGACCCTATCATCCGGGATATGCTGATCTTATAAAGTCATTGATACCATTGTATTGGTCAATAGGAGACTATGACATGGAACAACAATTGAAAATCGATTATATTAATATTATCAGCTATAATACCTTGCAGGATTTTTCTTTTTTATCGGAAAGTGAGAAGGAATTATATTTTCAGATGCGTTTACCTGATATGCATTCTTTCCTTTCATACACCTTGACAAGAAAAAAAGCGAACCCCGCAATTACATGTTATGCTTATGATTTTGTTTTACAAAATAAAGGGCTCATGCTTAAGTCCGGCACTGCTATGCGATTAAGCATTCTAAGCAGTAAAGATTCTGTTTTGTTAAAGAAATACGATGACTGGCTTTTCTTAAAAAAGGAAATATCCAATCTTTATGCGATCTCTGTGGAGATGCGTACTAAAGATGTTATGGTTGTTGAAAATCAGGCGAATGTTCTCGAAAAGGAACTTATTCAAGGCTCACAGCAGTTTGGCGACTACCGAAAAGACATACAGATTAAATGGAAAGATGTGAGAGCCAGCCTGAAAGCAAATGAAGCAGCAGTAGAGTTCACTAATTTCAGATATAACAGAGATAGTGTATTCTATTGTGCATTGGTAATAAGGAAAGATTCGGAGTATCCTCAAATGATCAAGTTGTTTGAAGAAAAACAATTAAAAAACCTGTTAAATGATCTAAAAGAAAACAATGAATATGCGGTTACATCGGTATATGGTTCAAAAAAAATAACCAAAACAAATTTGTATGATCTGATTTGGAAACCTCTGGAGCACTATTTAAAAGGAATTGAAATAATTAATTATTCACCATCAGGATTGTTGCACAAAGTATCTTTTGCCGCTTTGAGTAATTCAGAAGCTCGGTATTTAGTGGATAATTATAAATTAAATATGCTTTCATCAACAGCAATAGTGACAAAAGCAACTCAATCAATACTTGACAATGATCTAAATATTTGTTTATTTGGAGGCATTGATTATTCTATAAAAGATACTACTTATTCTCCATGGAATTATTTGGAAGGAACCCTTTCAGAAACGGATCAGTTGAATTCAACATTTCAGAAACAAGGAATAAAAGTAAATTACCTCAAATCAAAAACTGCAACAAAACAAGAATTTAAAACATTAGCTGATAACAGCAATATCATTCATATTGCAACACACGGGTTCTTTTTTCCGGAACCGGAAATAATAAAAGCAGAAGAAAATAAAACAAATAATGACTTAGTTTCCAGAAGTGCGAGCAGGTCGGTGATGATAAATTACATACGTAATGACAATCCATTAATGCGCTCAGGATTGGTATTTGCAGGAGTGAATGATTATTGGAACGGTATTACCGAAGATATTGATAGTAATGGTGTTTTAACTGCGTTAGAGGTTGTGAATATTGATTTACGAAAAAATAAATTAGTGGTGTTATCGGCCTGCGAAACAGGATTGGGAGATATAAAAGATGGCGAAGGCGTTTATGGATTGCAACGTGCTTTTAAAATGGCCGGGACAGAAAATATAATCATGAGTTTATGGCAAGTGCCGGATCAGGAAACAGCGGAGTTTATGAATACTTTTTATATGCAATTATTAATAACTCACACTATTAACGAAGCATTTGCAGAAACACAAAACCAAATGCGGAAGAAGTATGATCCCTATTATTGGGCAGCTTTTGTATTGGTGAGGTAAAATGTTTTTCAATTTCTGACGAAGTTGCAGAATTCGGTACGTTTGAGGCATTCTGAGTTTGCCAACGACTGCTGAAACTTTTATAAATGTTCCAACATACTCTACTTTAAAGCGCAATTCAAATTTAGCAAATTAAAGTGGGCGGGATCAGAAAAGAATAAGAACTGTTTAAATTTCACTCAAAATTATTATATGTCATTTCGACCAGAGGGAGAAATCTCATTTTTAGCTTAATTTTATTGAGATTTCTCCCTCTGGTCGAAATGACAGAATGCTTAAAATACCCGTAATCAGATTCTTTTATTAAAATTTAAACAGGCTCTAAGGAAATTCAATTATTATTTTTTTCAATTATTTAAAATTCACAAACTGCAATGGCAGATCATAAGTGCCTTGTCTCATTAAAGACATTACAGCTTGCAGATCATCAATTTTTTTACCCGTTACACGCACCTGGTCATCCATCATTTGTGCCTGAACTTTAAGTTTGGAATCTTTAATGTCTTTGATGATTTTTTTAGCCACCTCTTTATCAATTCCTTCTCGTACTTTTATTTCTTTCCTCACCATAAAACCTGATGCAGCTTGTTCTTTACCAAGATCAAGGCATGACGGATCAAGTTTTTGTTTGATCATTCGGTTGCGGATAACATCAATGATCGATTCCATGCGCATATCATTTTCTGTTAAAATTTTGATAAGCATCGCTTTTTTATCTAAGTCAATTTCGCTTTTAGAACCATGAAAATCGAAACGGTTAAGGATCTCTTTTTTAGCAATGTTAACAGCATTGTCGAGTAATTGAATGTCAACTTTGTTTACAATATCAAGTGAAGCCATGTTTGGAAGATTTAGATTTTTTAAATTAAATATTATTTTATCCTTATTTATATTATTTCAATGTTTTAGGTGTCATTTCGATCAATGGGAAATCTCATTTTGATAAACAGAATTCTCTATAAACAGATTTCTCACTTCATATCATTCCGTTCGAAATGACATTCGATTTTAAATTATTGTCTTACATCAGCAATCATGCACCTTGCGCTTCCTCCACCATTTTTTTCGATTGTATAAAGAGGAGTGTGAAGCAATTCACCATACTGTTCCAGTTTTTTTATTTGTTCTTTGTTAAGGGAATTGTATGCTTGCTCAGATAATACGATACAACTTTTCCCACTATTATTAAACAATTGGTACATATTTCCGGCAAATGAATTCATTTGTTGGTAAGTGATCTTAATAATTTCGTGCCCGGTATTTTCAAGTGATTGTAGTACTTGTTTTAATTCTTTTTTATTTGGAATGCTTTCCGGACATAGAATTGCAAAGTCTTTTCCGATACACATAAGAACATTGGTGTGATAAATATCTTTGCCGTTTTCATCAATTGCTTTGAAAGTAATTGCTTTGTAATTTAATTTTTCGCAGAGTAGCCTCAGCAATTTTTTATCAGTTCGAGGGGAACAATTTGCGTATGCGATTTGATTTACATAATCAAAAACAATGCTGCCTGTTCCTTCCAAAAAGAAATTTCGTTTTTCCTGATTTGTAAGATCAATTATTTTAGAGTTTTCTGACATGAAAAAATCAATAATGTCGTTCCGTCTTTCCAGTCTTCTGTTTTTGGCTAACATGGGATAAAGAACCATTGTATTGTTTTCATGAAAAGAGATCCAGTTGTTAGGGAAAACCGAGTCGGGTGTAGTTGGTTGTTTTGTATCTTCAAAAACAATAACCTCTATTCCTTTTGTTCTTAGAAGATCTACAAAGACATTAAACTCATTCAAGGCTTTTGCTTGAATTTGATTTGAATTTAAATCATCCGAATTTACTTGAAAAGAATTGCTTGTTGCAGTTTGTTCATTGAATCCAAACTGAACCGGTCTGATCATTAAAACTTTAGATGTTTTATTTTGCATATCCAGCAAAAGTAAATCAAGAAATTAATATTCACTAACTTTGTTTAAATGTTTAGGATAAAACCAGTTTTTACAGGGAGTGCAATTTGTGCTTTCTGGTGTATTTTAACAGGTTGCGATTATTTTTCGCAGCCGAAAAACATAAATTCAAAATCTCTTTCAGCAGCAATAATTTCTGAATTACCGGTAACAACTGCTGATTCAAATCAAAATTGTTCTGCTCTCAAACCAATACAGATCATCGGAGAAATAGAGCAACAGATCATTAATGCTGGTTTAATTGATGTTAAAACTATTGATAGCACTATAGTAGTTGATCTGAAATATTCTACTACTGATAATTTTTTGAATTATGATATGTATGATGATTTTGATAAATGTTACTTACAACCTGATGTAGCTGAAAAATTAAAAAAAGCATCTTCTTATTTAAGATCAAAATTCTCATATTACCGTATCATTGTATTTGATGCCGTTCGCCCCAGAAGTATTCAAACTAAAATGTGGGATACTATAAATGTTCCATTGCCAATTCGGTCACAATACTTAGCCAATCCTGCCAATGGTTCTTTACATAATTTTGGAGCAGCTGTTGACGCAAGTATCATTGACGAACATGGAAATTTATTGGATATGGGTACCAAATATGATTATTTTGGAGAATTAGCTTATCCGAGAAAAGAAGAAAAATTGAAAAAAGAAGGAAAACTAAATTATACACAATTATTCAATAGGCAATTATTGAGGGAAGTAATGGAACAGGCAGGTTTTTTTGTTGCAAGCTCTGAATGGTGGCATTTCAACTCTTGTAATCGGGTGGATGCGATCGCAAAATATAAAATTGTGGAATAAAATCATTCCTAATTTAATGATTTATACACAGCCCTAACTCATCTCAAGAGGAGAGTAGACCATAGTTTCAACAGCAGTTTATAGATAATTATAGACAATTTCGTATACCTGCCTACCGCAGGCAGGTTCGTATAGATTCGTAATTCGTAGATGAAAACCGCTAAAACAGATAGCCGTATTTCTGATGCAGAAATTTATCGTTTACTCCGGAGTGTTTACTTTTGAAAATATTTGAGCTATATACGATCATTATTTCATGGGAACCGCTACTATAATTCCTGATCTTTCCAATTAACAGATCATACGAATAACTTACCTGGAAATCATTTAGAAATGATGCCCCAACATGAATAGCAACTGCATCGTGTAAACGCAAGGAAAGGCCTGCAAAAATTTTCTCTTTATAATGTAAAAGTAATGTGTAATTTAAGTTGAATGGTGCACCAGCTACATAATTTCCGTATAGCGAATTTTCAAAAACATAATCCCTGTTTTCAGAAAAATTATAGCCCAAAGTAAAATTTAAATGATTTACATAACGGATGACCCCCTTTTTTGTAGTATCTGTTTTATAAAAAATAGCTTCAGACTGTAGTCCATGCAAAGCACTAATGCCAACATGAAAACGGTCATTGTACATATAAATTCCTGCAGAAGCATCTGGAACCCAGGTACTATTTGTTATGTATTGATTGATAGATGGATCTTGCGAGTTATGAAGTGAAATTTTATCTCCTATCAAGGTATATTTTGTAAAATTTCCTGCTAATCCGGCTGATAGTTCAACATCCGGAAAACGAAAATGAAATGCATAACTCGCTCCCAAATTCATTTGTTTTGCCGGCCCAACTTTGTCTTGTAATAAATAAATTCCGGCACCCATTTTACCTTTCATAAATCTACTGTGTAAACTTACACATTCTGTACGTGGTGCGTCATCATATCCGAGCCATTGCATACGATAATTGATTCGGGCGTCCACAAGGCGTTTTGTCCCTGTAACGCCCGGGTTAAGCATGAAATTATTATTTGTAAATTGAGAATAATAAGGCATCTGTTGTGCAAATACTACAATAGAATTAAGTAGAAGGAAACAAGAAAGTATGTTTATTTTAATTCGCATGTAATCCTTAATTTAGTACTTATATTTAGTATTTAAACAGACTCTCCTGGTATTTAGTATTAGAGTTTGTTTTGTTTTTTGCTACCTGACAATGCTCACTGTTCCATGATGTTTTTTGCTCCCATCACCCAGATCCATGATATAAAAATAGGTTGCTGATGGAAGTTCTTCTCCAAATGCTTTTCCTTCCCAATTATTTATATATCCACTTGCTTTGAAAACTAATTTGCCATATCGATTGAATACTTCCAATTTATTATTAGGGTACTTGTAAATATTTCCAATGTACCAGGTATCGTTATTCCCATCACCGTTTGGTGTGAATGTATTGTAAAAAACAACTGTATTTGTTGGTATAATAAATACTGTTACTTCATCAAAAGCAGGACAGGCGTTACTTTCATCAGTTCCATAAACATAATAAGTTGTTGTTACAATTGGCTCTGCATCCGGATTTGCTGTAAAGTAATAAGTAAGTGTGTTTTGTGGTGTCCAGATATAATTGAAAGCACCTGTTGCATGTAAAATTGCTGTTTCCCCCTCGTTTATTGTGGTATCATTGCCGGCACTAATTTGTGGTGTGGGAATTATGGTAACAGTTGCGAAGCTTGTTTTTGACGGACAACCGGCAATTGTTGCTGTTAATGTATAAGTAGTGGTGTTAGTTGGTGTAGCAATAGGATTTGCTAAGGTAGAATCATTTAATTCGGCTCCCGGTGACCAGGAGTAATTCACTCCGGCCCATGAAACATCAAATTCTCCACCAATTCTTGCTGATTCAGCAACACAAATACTGGTATCTTTTCCTGCACTTGCATAGTATATTTTACTCATATTCACTACAACCACATCAGTGTTTACTGCACCTGTATCATCCGTTACTGTTAAGGTGTAGGAGGTAGTTATTTGAGGTGAAGCTGTTGGATTTGGTCCGTTGGATAAATTTAATCCTGCGGTTGGTGACCATAAGTAGGAATAGGGGGCAAGACCTCCGGTTGCTGAAGGTGTACCACCAATAGTATCTTTGCCTCCCGGACAAATTGTATTATCGGGTCCCGCGTGAGCTGAAAGCTGGGCATGTGCCGAATTAACAACAAATAGTGAAAACAGGATTAAAAAAAAATAATTGATTCTTAAAATTATTCTCATCATGAATTTTGTACTGTCCTAAAACTTAGCTGGCAAATGTAAATATTAATTATGTAATTGAAAAGGGCAGGTGTTATGTCAAAATTTGATAAGAATCAATACATTTCAGATGAAAATATATTAATAAAATTCATAGGCTCCAAGATCAGGAAATGTTCCATTTGGGCGATTCTTGTCATTTAGGTCCTTTGGTACACTAATTCCGGGATCACCGGTATCAATGGCAAAAGATGTGCTTATTAATTGATAATCGTTTACACTATAGTCTTGGAAACCGGGATTGTTGTTTTTATAAACTGTACCATAATGAAGAGAACTATTCGTGTTCAAGTTTGTCTTGATGATACAATGATTAAATTTAAAAGAAAATAAACCCGGAGCATAATTTGTGGAATCTAATCCGAGTTCGTCAGCAATATCACCATATATGATACAATTCCCGAAATAGCAACTATCTAGTGGTCTTATGTATGTTGTACTTCCACTGGAATAATAATTATTAAGAGCAAGAATTGGAGTTGCCCTCTGACTGCCGGTCCAGAAATTTGCAAACGTACAGTGCTCGAACTTATAACTTCCACCAATAGTAAGTGCGGCAACATATTGCCCGCAATTTGCAAATACACAGTTATTACTCCAGATGCGTGTTCCTTGTCCGTATAGTGCAGCCACCTGCATGTTTTTAACAATAGTGTTGGTGAGTTTTAATGTTGCTGCTGTGAGTGAACTAACAGTATCTGATTGAATTCCAATAGTACCATTTTTAATAATTGCCCAGTCGATCACATTGTTTTTGCTTAATGCCGAAAGCCATATTCCGCGCCATTGTCCGGGAAGCTCTTTGTAATCCGGTTCTAATCTGTCGCCTTGGAAAGTAATTTTGTTGTTTAATGAACCTTGTGAAATTAATGTTCCATCTTTATAAACAAATAAACAGGCATAATTATGAAAATACATATGAACACCAGCATCAATGGTTAATATACAAGCCGAATCAACCACTGCATAACCAAATACCAGATATGGAAGGTCATTAATTAATGTAGTATCAAAACCACTTCGTCCAATGATGCTATATGCCGGAAATCCATTGGTAGGAAAATGATCCGGTTTTATCAAATGTACATTTTGTCCAATTGCTGTAAGCTTCACATCTTGAATATTTCCATTGATTTCAAAAATGATGGAATCCTTAATCAATAAAGGAGCACTTTGCGAAGGATTAACATGAACCTGAACAAAAACGTATAAACTATCTCCTCCTAAAATTTCTATGTCTTGTAAAACAGGTGCCGAAGCAGTGGTGGAGATTCCGTCAATATTAAGTTTATAAGCAGAAGAACCTCCTCCGGCCAGAAAAGCTTTTGAAATATTCATGGTTTGTTTATACCGATTATGAATCGTAAATACTTTAGTTGTGGAACCGGCATACTTAAAAACGGTATCAAATAATACTGAATCAGTAGAAAATTCAAGCTTTGCACTGGAATCAGTTAATAATTCATCTTTCTTGCAAGAGGATAAAATCAGAAACGAAAAAAGGATTACAAAAAATAGTCTTTTGAATAATTTCATTTTGCAAATATAGAGTTTGGCGTTTTGTAAACGATAATTAAATAGAAATATTATAACAAACCATTTAAATTGAAAATCGCATAATTTTATGGATTTTACTATATTTGAAATAAAAAAATCATGAGACAACACTACATTTATTTCTTTTTAGTTTTTTTGGGATCAGTTTTTCAAAAAAACAGTTTTGCCCAAAGCACTTACGTCTCTTCAAATTATGCAGTTTCCGGGGATACTCTTTATTTAACAAAAACTCAGGTTAGTGTAACTAATTTTGATACAAGTGGTGCCGGCCTTACACTTGATTATTCAGCTTTATCAGGCGTGTCACAAAGACGGCTGATCTTTCGGGCACCCAATCAAACCGGATTTTCAATTGCACAATGGCCCTATATCTTTAATGCGAGTAATGTAAATCTATCTTCTACGGACGATAAAACATTTTCCACCGCAAATTTGCAATACACAGATCCGAATGATTATTATTTAAAGAATACATCCCTGCTTGAGCAAAAAGCTTCAAGCGCAAAAATAACCGTAGGTTCAACATCCGTAAATGTAAAAAATGTGTATGCCACTTCTGATGTATTATTGAAATTTCCACTTAACTATGGAAATGTTGATTCATCAGAAGCATCCTTCACTACCAATATTCCCAATCTTTATTACAGAAGTACAACCATCAAAAGGGTAAATCGGATAACCGGGTGGGGGAGTGTTACTACTCCGTATGGTACTTTTTCAAATTGCTTGAAATTGGAATCAACAGTCAGAGAGATTGATACAGTTTCTATTGATACTGTGGGTTTCCCTCAAGACACACTTTATTATCGTGAGATAAAATGGTTTGACTCCTCAAAAAAATATGAAATTTTATATGTGAAACAAAATAAAATTGGTAACATGTATGTTACTCAAACTGTGGAATACCTCGATAATAAACAGTTTTTTCAACCCATTGCACTTTTTGCGTATTTGCCTTTGGCTCCAATAGTTAATGATACAGTTACTTTTCAAAATTTAAGTACCAACAGCTATTCTTATTCCTGGGATTTTGATGATCCGGCAAGCGGGGCAAACAATACTTCTAACGTTACTAATCCTTTGCATATATTTAATACCCCCGGAGTCTTTCAAGTGATGCTCATCGCAACTAATGGCCCCTTGTTGGATACAGTTATTATTCCCGTAAGCGTTGCCACTATACCGAGTGCTTCTTTTACTTATTCACCTTCGACAATTTTTGAAGGGGATACTGTTTTTTATACCAATACTTCTATAAATGCTGCTGTGTATAAATGGAATTTTGGAGACCCTTTGAGCGGTATTAAAGATACTTCTTTTTTAGCTGATCCAAAGCATGTATATGCGGTTGCAGGGACCTATTCTGTTGTGTTGATTGCATACAGCAGTGCGGGTGCTGATACAGCCTACGCCTCCATACTTGTTGATCCTGCAATAGTAAGTTCTTTAACTGAGAATGATCCGGTGAATAACCTGACTCTGTTTCCAAATCCTTCTAATGGCGAAGTTTGTATTCAGGCAACAACTGATGGAGTTTATTCAATTATCAATGAATTGGGCCAAACGATCCGATCCTTTACATTAAATGTCGGCAATAATTATACTTTGAAAATTGAAAATTTAAGTAATGGTATTTACTTTATTGTTGGTTTTAGTAACAATAAAATGTCCAGGCAAAAAATGGTAATTGAGAAATAAATCAGGGAAAAGAAATTTTAAAAACGGTCACAAAAATTTTGTGACCTTTTTTTTTATGTTCGATTTTATCAGATATATATTTTAATTTTCTATGTCGTGAATTTCATATAGAACAAAATCTTCAGCCTTGTGCTTTTATGGAATTTCATAAAGAATGGCATCAATCAATAAAAAACCATAAATTTGTATGTTAAGGTGGTAACTAAACATTTTTGGAAGAAAAGAGGGGATAGTTTAGTATTAAAATTAAAATATAAAAAAGACGCAATTCCCCATCTATCGGGCTATTCTATATATGAGTAAGAATTTAAGGATCATCTACATTTTATTTCTGCTTTTGGGCTTGGAAACTCATTTGGCTTTTGCCCAAACTTCCTTTGCTTCTGAAGACGATATGAAAAAGCAGGCTCAGAAACTATTTTCTGACGAGGAGTTTGAACAAGCTTTCCCATTGTATTCGCAACTTGTTAGTCTTTACCCAAAAGATCCCAATTATAACTATCGGCTTGGCGTTTGTATGCTTTTTGCCAGTGATGATAAGGAGCGCCCTATCCCGTTTTTAGAATTTGCCTCACATAGCAAAGACGTTGATAAGGAAGCTTTTTATTATTTAGGAAAAGCATATCATCTGAATTATCGTTTTGATGAAGCGATAGCTTCTTATTTCGCTTATAAAAAAGTTGCATCTAATTCAAATGCACAGCGATTAATGGTGGATCACCAGATCGAAATGTGTAAAAATGGTAAACAATTGTTGCGCAACCTTACTGATCTGATTGTGATTGATAAAAAAGAAATGAGTCGTGAAGATTTTTATCGCTCGTATGATATTTCAGGTTTAGGAGGAAAATTACTTTCAAAACCTGATGAAAAAGAGTTTAAAACGCCACTCGACAAAAAGAAAAAGGATAATTCCATCATCTATCTGGCATCAAATAATAATCAAATTTATTTTGCAAGTTATGGTACTGATGGTAAACATGGGAAAGATATTTTCCTGGTTAAAAAATTACCAAACGGAGAATGGAGTCAGGGCCAAACACTGGGAAGCCCTATAAATACAGAGTATGATGAAGATTATCCGTTTCTTCATCCCAATGGAAGAGTATTGTATTTCTGTTCAAAAGGCCATAACTCAATGGGTGGATATGATATTTTTAAATCCACTTTTAATACAGAAACAAACAACTGGAATCCTCCTGTAAACCTTGACTTTCCTATTAATACTCCTGATGATGATATTTTATATGTAACAGATGGAAATGAAAAAGAAGCCTATTTTTCTTCTGCTCGATCAAGTAAAACAGGAAGTACAGCCGTTTATCATATAAATGTAGAACGGAAACCAATTGATTTTGCCATCATTAAAGGAACTGTTGTAAAAAACCGGGACAATCAAAAGCTCGATGCGAAAATTACAGTTAAGGATCTGGCCGACAATTCCATTCTTGGGATATATAATTCAAGCCCCGAAACCGGAATTTATGTTATTAATTTACCCAGTAGTGGAAGATTTTTATATACGGTAGAATCAGAAGGATTTGCTACTCAATCTGAAATGATAACGCTACCCATGCAGCATGAATTCAAACCCATGAAGCAAGAAATTAGTTATGATCCGACTACAGATAAATTAATAGTGAAAAATTCATTTGATCAGGAAATAGATGATTCTAACTACCTGTTGGCGATGAAGTATATCAAAGAAAAATCAAAAATGGATGTTTCTCCGGTAGAATCTGTTACTACCGATGCTTCGAAAGAAATTGATACAGTTTCTGCTCAGCTTGCTTCAAATCAAAATAAAAATACTACAACAACTACCGGTTTAACAAATGATGACATTGTTAAAATCGCTTATAACGATGCAAAGGATGTTGAAACGGAAGCCAAAGATCTGCGGGAACAAGCAGATATCGCTCTGAATTTTGCAAATCAAAAAAATGAACAGGCACAAAACAAAACAAAAGAAGCTTCTGGCTTTATGGAGGAAGCAGCCAAAACAGATGATAACATAAAAAAACAAGCGATAACCGAAAAGGCTGCAGATGCTTCTAAAGAAGCAGAATTATTAAATCAGGAAACGGTAAGTGCTTTTAATTTGGCTAAAAAATTAGACATCGCTGCAAAGGCGAAACAGGAAGAAGCTGATCTATCCCTGAAATATTCTCAGGATCTGGAGGCTGCCGTGAAATCAAAAAATGCAACAGATGCCTTGGCTAGACTAGAGGCTCAGGAAAAAAAACTGGAAGAGTTGAGTCAGAAAAATTCAGCAACTTCTTCGATCTCTAACAGCTTAAAAATTGATCTTGATAACAAGCAACGTGAATTGGATAAAGCAATTCAAACATCTTCTGACCTGAAGACAGAAATTGCCGACAATGAAACGATCATCACTAATTTAGGAGATGATCTTGATAATACAAAAAATGAAGATCTGCAAAAAGGATTAAGCAATCAGATCGATGAGTTAAATAAAGATATTGCTGAAAAGCAAAAACAAATTGATCAGAATGAATTGGTAGTTGCAAAATTGCAAAAAGAGCTGGCCGGAATTAATAATGAAAATTTATTAGTAAATTCTGTTATCGATCAATCCAAGACAGGAACAAGCGAGACAGCGGCAGCAAATGTGGCTTCAATAGATAAAAATAAATTAGAGGAACAGGTTAATAATATTAAGAATTCATCAAGCAGCACCAACTCAATTGCAACAACAACTTCTAACAATCAACAACCAACAGCCAATTATGATAAATACACAACTGATCTGGCTGCTGCCGAAAAATTAACAGATGAAATTGAACGTGAAAAAACAAAATCTGATGTTTTGAAAAAATGGTCGGAGGCAATTGATTCGGATGTTGCAAAACAAAAACAAAATTTAGTTTCGGCTACCTCTGAAGAAAAAACTAGCATTAACCAAAAAATTGCCGATGCAGAAAAGTTGTCTGCTGAAAAACAAACTCAGTCTGATGTAAGTTTGGCAAAAGTGGAAACACTTAAACAAAAACAAGTTATTGCTGCTAACACAACGAATAACACAACAACGAATGTAACTACAACATCCAACAATCAGCAACAGGAAACAAATCCGGCATTTACCAAATATGAAACTAATTTAGCGGATGCTGAAAAAATAACAGATGCAACAGAACGCGAAAAAGCAAAAGCTGATCTGTATCTTATGTGGTCACAAGCATTAGATGCTGATATTGCAAAACAAAAACAAAATCTGAATGCTACCACTGATCCGGAACAAAAAGAAATTATAGCAAAAAGAATTGAGGAGGAAGAAAAATTGTCGGGTGAAAAACAAACACAGTCTGATGTAAGTTTGGCTAAGTTGGAGTCCTTAAAACAACAAAAGGCTATTGCAACCAACAACCAACAACCAACAACCAACGAACAGCCTTTGGTTATTCCCGATTATAAAAAATATGAAGACAACTTAGCAGATGCCGAAAAAATTTCAGATGAATCGGAACGCGAAAAAACAAAAGCAGATGTTTTTAAAAAATGGTCAGAAGCAATTGAAATGGATGTTGCAAAACAAAAACAAAGTCTGGAAACTACAACTGATACAGAGCAAAAAGCATTGTTGGCAAAAAATATTTCGGATGCGGAACAATTATATAAAGAGAAACAAACACAATCTGATAATAGTTTAGCAAAGGTTGAAACCTTAAAACAACAAAATGAAACTGTAACAACTAATGTTACACCGGTAACAAACAATGAGCAACCAATAACAACTCCTGATTATAAAGTTTATTCCGATAATTTTGCAGAAGCAGAAAAAATCAGCGATGAAACAGAACGCGAAAAAACAAAAGCAGATGTTTTGAAAAAATGGTCAGAAGCAATTGATGCAGATGTTGCAAAACAAAAACAGGAATTTATTGCTACCACTGATCCGGAAAAGAAAAAATTACTTTCAGAAACAATATCAGCCGGAAAAGAACTTTCTGAAGAAAAACAACTTTTAGCAAATGAATCTTTGGCGAAAGTAGAATCAATCAAACAACCGCTTGTTGTTCATACAAATACAGTTATTCCTCCCGATACTTCTGTTACACAAAATACAACAGAAACGAATGCCGGAACAACTGTAAAATCAGTAAATGCAACAACAAACGAGAGTCGGACACCTTATAGCGCAAGCGGTGTAGCTGATCAAATTGAAAAGTCGAATATAATTAATAAAGAGGCCGATGATCTGATTGCACGGTCTGTAGAGTTAAAATCACAGGCAGTGGAGCAAACCAATGAAGAAACAAAAAACTCAATGTATGCTCAATCTGAAGATCTGATAAAACAGTCGAAAGATAAAAAAATGGAAGCTGCCCAGCTTATAGCTTCTGCTAATAAAGCACAGTTTTTTGAAAATCAGGAACTGCTGAATAAATATGTTATCATGTTTCAAAAAAATGAAGCGGACGAAATTTCTATCGCAGAAATGATGAGTGATGAATCGAAAATATTTTTTGAGAAGGGACAGAAATTCCGTACACAAGCCGATTCATCTAATTTATATTATGAAAAAGAAGCAGCAACAGATGAAGCATACAAAAACGAATTGATAGCTTTGGATAAACAAAGAAGAGGAATTGATATTTACAAAAAATATGATACAACAGGTGCAGCTAATTTAGCTGTAGCTAGTACTTCAAATAAAAATCCTGATAATGTAAACACGACAGAACCAACAACTAACACAACTCAACCAATAACTAACACAACACAACCTGAAACAAATACAACACAACCAACTAACACAATACAGCCTGTAACTAATACTATACAACCTTCTGTAATTTCATTGGAAGAGAATGAAAAATTTGAACGGAAATCTGTTCCTGTTTATTCAGCTAACAAGCCAATTCCGGTAAATGAAAAATTGCCTGAAGGATTGATTTTTAAAGTTCAGATCGGTGCATTCAAAAATCCGATACCGCAAGATCTGTTTCAGGGAATGAGTCCAATAACAGGAGAAACTACCCCACAAGGATTTATACGATATACTGCAGGTTTATTTATTAAGTTTTCTACAGCAGATAAAGTGAAAAAAGAGATCAGAGATCTGGGATATAAAGATGCGTTTGTTGTGGCATTTTTAAATGGAAAACGTATCTCCATGAATGAAGCATTGACAATGGCCGGTATCAATCCTGCAGAAATTGCACAAGCGAATAATAACCAAACATCAACTACAACACAAACCCCTGTTGCAACAACTAACAACCAACAACCGATTGCAAATAACCAACAAACAGCAATTGCCCATACCGAAAACATTGCAGCTGTAAATGGTTTATTTTATACGGTTCAGATAGGAGTGTTTTCTCAACAGGTTTCCTCAGAAAAGCTTTATAATATTCAACCATTGTATATCGAAACAGCACCGAATGGAAATTTACGTTACAACACGGGTATTTATAACAATGTTCAGCGTGCAGCGGAAGCAAAAGATATAATTGTTGGAAAAGGATTAAAAGACGCATATGTTACTGCTTATTACCAAGGGAAACGAATTTCTTTGACAGAGGCAAAACAACTTGAAGCACAAGGAAGCTCTGTTTTTTCAACTGTTTCAACTATCAATGAGATGCCAAATTTTAATACTGTTGCAAATCAAACACCTGCTGTAAATACGCATACGGAACAACCAATCACCAATAACCAGCAGCCAAATTCAAATGAAAACCAGCAATTGAATAAGATAATTGATCAAAATAACACACAAACGATTGAATCTGGTGTTATCTATAAAGTGCAGATAGGTGCATTTTCAAATGAGGTTCCTTTGCAAGTTGCCAATAAGTTTTTGAGTATTGCATCAGAAGGAATAAAAAATTATAAAGACGAAAAAGGGTTGACGATATACACGATTGGTAGTTTCAAAACATATGATGAAGCAGCAGCCTCAAAAGTAAAAGTTGCCGGAGCAGGTATTCCGGATGCATTTATTGTTGCCTATAACAATGGAAAAAAAATCAGCCTGGATGAAGCAAAAACTTTATTAAACAAATGATGAACACCCAAAATTTTGATAAGAAACATCACGACCCGGATGTTGAATCGGATGTACTTTTAGCACCGGATGAAGTGGAAGTGTCTGATAAGCAAATAATACTTTATAATGATGATTTTAATACGTTCGATTTTGTAATTGAATCATTGATAAAGGTTTGTAAACAGGATCCAATACAGGCTGAACAATGTACTTTTCTGGTTCATTACAAAGGGAAATGTTCTGTTAAAAAAGGTTCCTATGAAGTGTTGGAACCCTATTGTACTGCTTTATTAGAGCGAGGTCTGACGGCTGAGATAGAATAATAAAATATATATATTTTTAGTTTTCATGAGAAGACGACACTATACTTTAGGACTAATCCTAACCTTGCTTTTTGTTGCATGTGAAAAAGTTCCAATCACCGGCCGTAAGCAAATGAACTTAATTTCAGAATCAGAATTGATTGGAATGAGTTTAACAAATTATAAAAATTTTCTTATAAAAACGCCTGCCGTTGCAGTCGCTGATGCAAATGCACAGCTGGTAAAAAAGGTAGGTAACAATATCTCGAAAGCTGTTACTGCATTTATGGCACAAAAGGGATTGTCGAGCAGATTGACAGGTTATCAATGGGAATTTAATCTGGTAAAGGAAAATACGGTAAATGCATGGTGCATGCCAGGTGGAAAAGTGGTGGTATATTCAGGCTTGTTAGCTGTTACGCAAACAGAATCTGCATTAGCTTGTGTAATGGGACATGAAATTGCACATGCTGTTGCAAGGCATGGTAATGAAAGAATGAGTCAATCACTCCTTGTGCAGGTTGGTGGAACAGCTTTACAAGTAGCACTTTCACAAAAACCTCAATTAACTCAGGATATCTTTTTACAATCATTTGGAGTAACTTCTCAATTGGGAATGTTAAAATATTCCCGGACCCATGAAAGCGAAGCCGATAAGATGGGTTTAGTTTTTATGGCTATGGCAGGTTATGATCCGAATGATGCTATTGCTTTTTGGGAACGTATGGCAAAAACAGGTGGAGGAAATCAAACTTTAGAATTGTTGAATACACATCCAAGCGATGAGAAACGTATTGCAGATATTAAAAAGTTTTTACCGGAAGCATTGAAATATTATAAAAAGAAATAAATTAATTTTATAGAAACGATTCTAATTTGGCTACCAGGTCATTTAGCAATACTGCTTTTTCGGAAGTAATATTTTTTTGATATTCTTTCACTTTTATTATTCCTTCTTTAACGTGAGTATCAGTAAACGGTCCTTCCATATTTTCAATAACAGTGATTGCTTCTAAGGAAACTAAATAGTCGGCATCAAGAGCCAGGTTGATGAAAAAAGGGAGTTGGGTACTGAAATTTATTTCTGATTCCCAGCAAGCGGCAACCAGAATATGTTTTTTGTGTTTCATTTTCGAATTAAAAATTGCTGTTATAAGCAAATCCCCGGCATTTTCTTTCTTTAAGGTAAGTAAAGCTTCTTCTTTTAATTCTTTGTTTTCGGGGTCAGTCAGAAGAGAAACGATTGCTGAGATCTTCTCTTCCATAATATCATCTATATTCAAATCATCAGTTGAACCAACAATTTTTGTTACATACTCCTCCGGATTAAAATACTTTTTTAATCCATCTTTATTTTCCTCTTTATCCATGATTTGCTAATTTTCCGATTATTTAATAATCTATAAACAAATATGAGAATTTTTTTTGTATTTCGCTTGTTGAGAAATAGCTGAATAATTCATTTGCACTTAAATTAGATTAGGAATAAAGTAAGTTCATCGATGATATTCAACTATTTGTAGAAAACAATGTTTGGAGTACACATTTTACTGTTAATAAGTTAAGAGCACGCACTTTGCTTTTGTAGAATATTTAGATTCTATTTGCTTAGTAAAAATTAAAAAATTAATTATGAAGGATTTACAAAAATTATTAATGATCGCATTTTGTTTTTGTGGTATGATGAATACCTTCAACGCGAAAGCTCAGAATGATATGATACCTGCCGAGAGTCCTGATTTTCGGGTTTTTCCAAACCCAACTGAAAGAGATTATGATACCTACGTAAGTTTACAAGGCTTTAAGGCAAATGATTTATTAGTAGTGGTGTATGATATGTTAGGACGCGAAATTTATTCGAAAGTGGAAATGGTTGAAAACGGAGGGTTTTTATTTACACTGTCAACAGATGGTAAAAAATTACCAGCAGGGGTTTATTTAATTTCAGCTGCTGCAAATGATAATGTGTTTAAGCAAAAATTGATTGTACGATAGTAAATAGTTCTCTCTAAACTATTTTGAACAGCTTTGCAATTATAAAATTGCAGGGCTGTTTTATTTTGGAACAAAACAATCAATTTTATTACGTAATCCACTGTATTTAATTAATTTAATTCTTACTTCTCCTATAATAATAGGACTTTCTAAATAAACAGGCAGCCTGTTTTTATCATCTGTGAGCCAGATAGTCATTTCATCTCCCGCTTTAAAAATAGTCCCTTCAATTAATTTTGGCTGAAGTTTAATACAACGGATCTTGCCCAAAAGAGGAGTAGTAATGATTTCTTTTCCCAGATATCTTATGTAGGAAGGAACTACAGATCCATCCAATACAAATGTTAAAGGAATGGTATCATTAATTTTATAATTTGTAAAATCGAGGCAACGGATATAAAATACAGATGTCACAACATCTTTTACACAATTTGTAATATTTAGGGTATCATAGTTTGGCCCTTTATCTTTCCTTGTCTCTGTTGTATATACCCGTGTATTCCGGTGATTAAAAACATAATCATCATATGCATAGTATTTGTCTTCATGAACTTCCCTTACAAAACGAAACGGTTTTAAACTTAATGTATCTGCATATGATTCGTATTTATCGTGAACTTTAAAGAACCAATCATAGTGAGGATAGCTTTTGCCTAGTGTGCTGAAATGATATACACTATTCCCATTGATTTTTTTTACCACAATGCTTGAAGCGGCTTCTCCTGCATTCATACGTATGATGCCCCAGGTATAGTCAATATTATAAAGTAACTTTTCTCCTTCTTTAAATGCGAAATTAATAGTATTGCAATTATTTTGAGAAAATAATGCAAGGGGAAAAAATATAAATATAGTGGAGAATAATTTTTTCATAATCAGGACGCTTTGATGTATTTTCATTTCCATTAAACTCTCAAAAAGAATCTCAATGCCAGACAAAATGCCTCATTTTTCCTTTTTTTGTTTGTGAACTATCTGCGATACTAAAATTCGCATGGAATCAACACTATATCAATGACTTTGGTCAATGAAATAGAAGTATCCGCACAATTAACCAAACCGATCCAAGCTATTTTTTGGGAACCATGATTCAAAAGGATATTTTTTTTAAAAAGCAATAAATAAGATCATTTCAATAATAAATTTTTCTTAAGAAAATTAAGGACAGATTTTGTATTTTTGTTTTTTAAGAAATTAATATTAATCATCAAATTATAAAATGGCTGTTTATAGATTTAAAGTTGCTTTTGAAGATAACGAAGACGTATATCGTGAAATAGAAATAAAATCGGCTCAGAATTTCGAAGATTTTCATAATGTTATTATGCAGTCAATCGATTTTGATAATGCGCATGATGCTTCCTTTTTTATTAGTGATGATTACTGGCGAAAAGGAGATGAGATTGTATTACGTCCGGTAAAAGAGGATGATAAAAGAAGACCAGCTGAACCAAAACGCCAGATGAATAAATGTAAGATGGCTTCATTGATTGATGATCCGCATCAAAAATTTTTGTATATCTATGATCCTAAAACACAATGGACATTTTTAGTTGAATTATTAAAAATTGTTCCGGATGATGTAAAAGCAACTTATCCAAAGTGTGCCAAGAGTATTGGACTGGCGCCAAAACAATATTTGAAATCGGATGCAATACCCGTTGTGGTTGATGAGGATGAATTTGATGAAACTGAACCTGATTCTGATGATGAAGCTTATGTTTTAGCAACTAACGATGATGAAACAGCTCTCTTAGAAAGCTCAGAAGGGGAAGAAGAAGTAGTTGAGGAAGAAATGATGGAAGATAGCGAAGAATTGTCGGAAGATGCAATTGAAGGCAGTTACGAAGAAGATTAAATTAATATATTTCCCATAAGGGAAGGAAAACAGAATTAATAAACAAAAAATTTTCCCCTCATTTTCGGAGGGGAATTTTTTTGAAAAGAAAAATGACAAAAAAAAGTTTAATTGTAATAATTGGCCCAACAGCGATAGGAAAAACTTCGCTTAGTATTGCTCTGGCAAAAGAATTAAACTGCCCGGTAATTTCTGCTGATTCTCGTCAATTCTTTAAAGAAATGAGTATTGGAACAGCAAAACCAAGCAAAGAAGAAATGCAAGGGGTCCCTCATTATTTTATTGATTCACACTCTATAGTTGAAGATTATAATGTTGGGAAATTTGAAAATGAAGCAATTGGTTTGTTAGAAAAATTATTTCAAAAACACAATGTGGTGTTGATGGTGGGAGGCTCAGGATTATATATTGATGCGGTTTGTAAAGGTTTTGATAAATTACCGGAAGCCGATGCTGAACTAAGAGAAAAAATAAATTCAATTTTTGAATCGAAAGGTATGGCAGGATTGCAAGAGCTTTTGAAAGACCTTGATCCCGAATATTATACTAAAGTTGATCTGCAGAACAGGCATCGCGTAAGCCGGGCCATTGAGGTTTGCTTATGTACCGGAAAGCCTTATTCTTCTTTACGTGAAGGGAAGAATAAAGAACGAAATTTTAATAGTATTAAGGTCGGATTGAATACATCCCGTGAAGTACTTTATTCACAAATAAATCAACGTGTGGATGAAATGATGAAACAAGGTTTGTTAGAAGAAGTAAAAGCACTGCAAGCTCACAAAGGATTGAATGCATTGCAAACAGTAGGATATAGAGAGTTGTTTGACTATCTGGATAAAAAAAACGATCTGTTTTCTGCTGTTGAATTAATAAAACAAAACACCAGAAATTTTGCAAAACGTCAATTGACATGGTTCAGAAAAGATCCCGGAATCAAATGGTTTGAACCAGATGCGTTGGAGGAAATAAAAAAATATTTATTGGAGGTTGACACGAATTTCATGAATTTAATACGGAAGTAATTTCACCTAAAAGGGTGGTGGAATTTTTAAAATTCTATGCGCAAAACAGTAAAAGAATATCTTCATCTTGACAGATCACTACTTAACTTAATAACGGTTGAGTTTTTTGTGCAGCTCATTAATGTCTCATTTATTGCCATTCTTCCTTTATACATGAAGTCAGCGGGATATAGCGATGCCCAATATGCACATTTTACATCGTATCGTTATTTTGGAATGCTTGCCTTAGCATTGTTTTTAGGAATGTACATTAAGGGCAGAAAGATCATTCCCATGTTTTATATAGCCTCAATTGGAGTTCCTTTGTTTGCATTGTTAATTATAATTGGTGTTCAATTACAGTCAACAGGCTTATTACTAGTTTCTCATTTATTATGGGGAATGGCTTATACATTTATTCAGATTCCGATTTTACCATATATCATGCGTAATGCATCAAAAGCACAACAAATACTGGCTATCACACTTAATTTTGCAACATGGAGCATTGCCAGTATTGCCGGCAGTTTTATTATTGCAGTTTTCAATGGATATGATAAAATTCTTTTCAGTGAGCGGAATTTATTATTTGCCATTTCTGTAATTGGATTTATGGGTGTTTACTTTGTTAGAAAAATGAACAAGGCTGAAAAAGTTCCTGTAATGGTTGAAAAGCGAAGTAATTTAAGAGAATATGATTGGAAAATAATTATGCGAGCTCTTATACCTACTTGCATTATTGCTATTGGCGCAGGATTTACAATTCCGTTTATGAGTTTGTTCTTTTCGAATGTGCATAATATGAGCACCTCTGTTTTTTCTACTCTTAATTTTATAACAGCAGTTACGGTTACCATTGTAGCTATATATGTTCCAAAGATCAAGAACCGTTATGGATATTTAAAAGCTATCCCAACAACACAGGGCTTTGCTATTTTTGCTTTGATAATTATGGCTACCACACAATATTATAGCCATTGGAATTTTGCAATTGTTATTGCTGCATTATTTTATTTGTTGCGCCAGCCATTGATGAGTATTGCTGTTCCTATGACAACAGAAATTACCATGAAATATGTAGGTGAAAGAAACCGTGAAATGGTTAGTGGTTTAACTTCTGCAATATGGTCGGGTTCAGCTTATTTTAGTGCTGTAGGATTTGGAATACTCCGGCATTTGAATGTTGCGTATGTAAACATCTTTTTGATCACTGCACCATTACCTTATATTTTATTGGTGTATTCTTTTACACCTTGTTAATTGTGGATTATAACAAACGTGAATTATCAGGAACGATAGCTAATTAGAATTCACTGCAAAAAGAATTTCTTTATTAAGCCATTCTATTGCTTTGTCACGATTTGCAAAAATTTTTGTCTTGATAAGAGGTTTATTGATCTTGATGTAAAATTCACCCACTATCCGGTGTCCAAGAGAGTGTACTAAAAGAGCTTTTGCAATGGTTCTTTGTGCAAATTCAGTACTTGCAGAAAGTTCTCTGGCTTCTTTTGTAATGCTGGTAAATAATCCGGAGTCAATCAGAACAGCATAAGGCTTTCCATCTGTTAATTGCAGATTTACCTCTTTAATTTTCAAAACTTCTTCTGTATCAAGATTTGTGTAATCTAAGATAACGTTTTCAACAAGGGATGAATTTATTAAGCGAATTCTGGCGCATTGAATTTCAATTTCTTTTGTATTCATAATTCAATTATGCAAACTTCTTAAGTGCTAATGGGAGTATAAATCCATTTTATTCAGCTATCATTAAGAAATGCTGGAGTTTCAGTTTAGTTCTCAAATCTAAGTATTTTTGTGAAAACAACAAACTTCATCAAAGAAATTAAAATCCCAACCAGTTTGCATTTATTCCATTTTTAGTAAACTCCATAGCAGGGGCAGGGATTTTTATAAATCCAACAGAATAAAAAATTGTTCTTAAAAACTTTGATCTTGTTTTTATCCGTGTCAGATCAACATCTAAGGAAAGATAATATTGTCTGTAACGTTCAAAAAAAACCGGGTTCCCATTTGCATCAAAAATTACCGGATTATTTTCTCCCCCTGTCATTCCTTCTGCACCATAACCAATCGCAATATTTAACCATTTCGGAAATTTGCTTTCTTTGCCCATGAATGAGGAAGGATTTACAGAAAGCCAATAGGTCTGCCCATTGTAATCTTTCAACATATTTTCCTGAAAATTACTTCCTAATATGTTTGGCCGGTATTTTGAAAATTTACTTTCCTGAAAAGAATATTTTAAGACAATACGTTGTTCATCCCATGCTAATTCTTGTCCAACCACCATTAACGAACCAACAGTATTTGTAGCAAGATCTGCAATAGAAAAACCCCATTCGGTGGAATAACCATCCAATACTTCAATAGTACTTTGATACAAAGAGCCAAGCATTCCTCCATACCAAATTGCTTTTTTTCGTTCTACACCGCTCCATTTCATTAATCCGATTCCAACACGACCTATATAATAAGAGGTAACAGTATGACCCACTTTATCCATTTGTAACCATTCTTTACTGTCATCAAATAAATGAAAGGAAGAGCGTGGATAATCCTTGTACCATAATTCATTTAAACCATATAAAGAGCTTGCATATAATGCCGTTTCAGTACCAACAACTAATGTTAAACGTTTTTTATTGAAGGGTGTTGAATATATTGAATCGGTTTGTGAAAATAACAGATCAAATGAAAAGCAAAGCAGGAAAGCGGTAAAGAGATGGTTGGACTTGAATAAATTCATTTATACAGAATTCTTTTTTATTTTGACATGAAGTATTTTGCATTAATTTTTTTCAAAAAAATAGTAAACAATATTATTCTTGTTTGAAATAATTTAAAGCAGACAGATCCACCAAATGAACATCTTTATAATAAAAGTGAAGAATATCCTGGAAATTGTATTTTAATTTAGCCATTCGCATGGCTCCCTCCTGGCAAAGTCCTACTCCGTGGCCATATCCACGACCACTGAATTTTAGTGAATCGCCAAGGGGCTGAATAGAAAAGTAAGTTGATTTTAATTTAAAATCAGCACGAATGGTTTTTAAGGGGATTTTAAGATCCTGCTCAACAAAAAAAATTGCTCTTCCATTTTGTTGATTAAATGATGTCGTTCCTTCATTTTTTAAACTGTCTTCCAGCGGAGTATTACGTTTTACCTGTAAATAAGATTTCCAATCTTCCCGCGAAATGGTACGTTGCCATTTTGCAGCTGTTTCATGCAAACAAAAAGTATCTTTCACCGATTTTAAATAAGTTGTTGAGATAGCCCAGACATCTTGTGAATTGCATGTTTCACCACCACAATTTGCATGAAATGCAGCTGTGATCAGGTTCAATTCATTATCCACCACTACTAAACCTTTGGTTTCAATAACTGCTTTCAGATCATTATCTTCTGTTGCTCTGCTTAAATAGGCCTGACAATGAACATCATCACACACTTCAAAATTTTCTACTACATGACGATTGATATGCGCCAATAAATAAGTACGACATAAAATAGCTTGTAATTTATAATATTCCAAAGAGCTGTTTTTACCGGCTTCCGATTCAACTACTCCTGCAATATATTTTTCGAGATCAACTATATTGATGATCTTAAGCTGACTTTTATCTGCTGAAATAGAAACTTCCAGATTGTCATCGTAGGTTCTGATATGGCTCGTAGGGTCAATAGATTTTACTTTGTAAGCGGCAAATGTTTCTTTTGCGACCATTTTTAAAGATGCAAACTTTCCAATATTTTTTTCAAATGTTTTTAATCGAATAGAATCTCCTTCAATTGCCATTTGAAAAATCCCGGTCGGGTCATAATCCATTAACAGTATTCCATCCCCGTAAATCATATAGCTTCCGCTGATAGGAGAAAAAATAAAATTTTTAATTATTTTAGTGCTTAAAATACGTACTCTTACATTTTCTGCATGGACATTGGTAACCACCGAAAATAAAATAAAAACAAGGATATATTTATTTATTGACTTCATTAAGTAAAACATTTTTTATATTTCTTGTTCTTTGATTATTCAATCTTTAAAATTCTATTCCAATTTTTTTGCCATTTCGCTCTTTTTGGAAAATGACATTTTATTTTAAATAACTAAACATTAGCCCGGCAGTTTTTTTTGAAGCACCCGGGCCACCAAGTTTAGTTTTTAGTTCAGCATAATTGTTCAACATATTTTTTCTTGAATTCGAATTAAATAATTTATCCAATTCAATTTTAAGATTCGTTTCATTCAATTCGTTTTGAATCAGTTCTTTTACAATTTCCTTATCCATTATTAAGTTAACCAACGAAATATATTTTACTTTCACCAATTTTTTTGCAATACAATAGGAGATCGCTCCACCTTTATAGCAAACTACTTCGGGCACTCCAAATAATGCTGCTTCTAAAGTTGCTGTGCCTGATGTAACCAATGCTGCTTCAGCTTTTTGTAACAATTGATAGGTTTGATTAAAAACAATTTTTACATCTGCATTTCTAATAAAGGTTTGATAAAATTCTTTATGTTGAGAAGGGGCACCTGCAATTACAAATTGAAAATCAGGATAGTGTTTTTGCATGGAAAGCATCAGTGGCAATATAGTTGCAATTTCTTGCTTTCTGCTCCCCGGCAATAATGCAACAATAGGTTTGCTCGAATTTAAGGACAAGGAGTTGTCTTGCAGAGAAAATTGCTGCACGGCATCCAATAAAGGGTGGCCGACAAAATCTACCTGATAATTATAACGCTGATAGAATTCTTTTTCAAAGGGAAGGATAACGAACATTTTATCTACGATACGTTTTATTTTATGAACACGAGATTCTTTCCATGCCCATACTTGAGGTGAGATGTAGTAAAAAGTTTTTATCCCTGTTGTTTTTGCATATTCCGCAATTCGCAAATTAAATCCAGGATAATCCACTAATATCAGTACATCTGGTTTATTCTGAGAAATATCCTTTTTACAGAGGTCAATATTCTTAAAAATTGTGCGGAGGTTCATCAAGACTTCTGTGAAACCCATAAATGCCAGGTCACGATAATGTTTTACGATTGTCGCTCCTTGTTCTTTCATTAGATCACCACCCCAACAACGAAATTGTGCTTTTGCATCTGAATTTTTCAATTCTTTCATTAAATTGGATGCATGTAGATCGCCTGAAGCTTCTCCTGCTATGATGTAGTAGTTCATTTAGCCGATCCGTAGATAATTCGAAAAAAATGTAAGATATGCAATGACCCCCGCCCAAATAAGGGTAGAAATTAAAACACCTTTCAATCCATTATTTTTCTCCCGTCTCTGATACAAATAAAATGGAATAAGATTAGCGGCAATGCACAGGCTTACATTCACTTTTTTTAATCCTGTAGTATTTACAAGAAGATAATAAAGAGAGTAAAAAATTATCGGAGTAAGAATACCAAGTAAAATACCTACCCAAGTTTTATCCCAATCAAAGTTTTTCATTTTACGATCAATTTAAATTTTCCATTTTTCAATTTCTTTTATTGCTTTATGGGCCGTCATATCAAACTGCGTTGGAACAATAGAAACATAATTATTTTCTAAAGCCCATATATCTGTATCTTTTTGGTCCTTGTCAAAATTTTCGAATTTGCCGGTGAGCCAGTAATAAGGTTTTCCGTGAGGATCAAAACGTTCATCTAACTCTTCTATCCAATTGGCTTTTGCCTGACGACAAATTTTAATTCCTTTTATTTCATCAAATTTTAATTTCGGAATGTTTACATTCAGACACACCCCTTTGGGCAAGCCATTTTTTAATACACTTTCAGAGACTTTTTTAACGATCTTTTTTGATGCATCAAAATCGGCATTGATGGAAAGGTCGCACAATGAAAAACCGATGGAAGGAATATTCTCAATGGATCCTTCAACAGCAGCCGACATTGTTCCTGAATAGATCACATTGATGGAACTGTTTGCCCCATGGTTTATTCCTGATACGCAAAGATCAGGTTTGCGGGGTAATATTTTATTCACCGCAAACTTTACACAATCTACCGGAGTTCCGGTACAACTGTATTCATCCATTACATCATAAATTTTTACTTTATTGATTCGCAGGGTGGCGTTTATGGTGATGGCGTGTCCCATTCCTGATTGAGCCTTATCGGGTGCAACCACCACCACATCCCCAAGTGTTTTCATTACTTCTACTAAGGCTGCTATACCGGGAGCTGTAATGCCATCATCATTGGTTACTAAAATTAGGGGTTTTCGTTTTTTCATTATAACAAAAATACTCATTATTAATCAGTTGAAATAATAAGCTGTCAAAATAGATTCACACTTCATTGTTGATAAAAAACAGAATAGAATCCGGTATTATTAACCGGATAAGACTTCATGAAATTTTGTTTAAATTAAAAAGTAAACTGTAATTTTGTTTGAGCAATAAAATTGACACATTAATGAAAAATTTTCAAATACCAGAATTTTATAAAAGCAAAGTAATTTCAAAAGTTAAAGAAATTCGTAAAGAAAACGATCCTCGCAAAAAAGATTTCAATCCGACTATTCTTGACTTCGGGCCGGTTCGTTTTCATATTGCCCGCCATTTTGGCTTTTGTTATGGGGTTGAAAATGCTATTGAAACAGCTTATAAAGCCATTGAAGAAAATGCCGATAAGCGTATTTTTTTACTGAGTCAAATGATCCATAACCCGGATGTAAACAATGATCTGTTAACCCGTGGAGTGAAATTTTTGATGGATACAGCAGGAAACCAGATTATTCCATTTTCTGAATTAACAAAGGATGATATCGTAATTATTCCCGCATTTGGTACTACATTGGAAATTGAAAAGCAGCTAACCAATATTGGAATAGCAGTTCATCATTATGATACTACTTGCCCATTTGTGGAGCGCGTTTGGAAGAAATCAGAAAACCTTGGGGAAGAAAATTATACCATCATTATACATGGAAAATACAAACACGAAGAAACCCGTGCAACATTTTCAAGAAGTGAAAAAAATGCCCATTCCATTATTGTTAAAGACATTGCAGAGTCACGTATTTTAGGAAAATTTATCAAAGGTGAACTATCGATGGAGGAATTTGAAAAAGTATTCGAGGGAAAACATTCCGATAATTTTGATGCAACAAAACATTTGACTCGGGTAGGAGTGATCAACCAAACAACAATGCTTGCCACTGAAACACAGGAAATTGCAGATTATTTTAAAAATCTGATGATCCAAAAATATGGCCTGGAAACTATTAAAGAACATTTTGCTGATACACGGGATACCTTGTGTTATGCTACCAACGAAAATCAGGAAGCTACTTATGGGTTACTTAAAGAAAAAGCTGACCTGGCAATTGTGGTTGGAGGTTATAATAGCTCTAATACATCCCATATCGTTGAATTGTGTGAACAGAAATTACCAACCTATTTTATTTCTTCAGAGAAGGAAATTGTTTCTCAAAAGCAAATTTTCCATTTTGATTTTACAAAGCAAGTCCGTTTATCAACGGAAGATTATTTACCCTTAAAACTACCGGTAGATATCCTGCTAACCAGTGGCGCATCTTGTCCGGATTCAGTTGTGGAGGCTGTTTTACGAAAACTTCTTTCGTTTTTTGATTCCTCAAAAAAAATTGAGGAAGTAATGAATAAAATTACTTTATAATCTCTTGATTAATTTGTCTTCCATGTTATACCAATGCTTGATATGGAATTAATCCAACGCACGCCTCCCTCTTGGAGAGGGATTAAGGGTGAGGTGAAAACAAATGGACTAGCTCATATTAAGCATTGGTATTAAATAGCATGAAAAGGAATAGAATATTTGAAAAAAATAATAAGAGTTCTAAATTTCTGTTTATTACCTAAATATTTTTATATTTATAAAAAATAAACACTTTTATGAACGCTAGCCTTCCGTTTTGTAAAGTTAACCATATAGCCACTTTTTTCTTAATCATATTTTTTAATGTCTTATCTATTGCCTCAACTATAGCTAATCCGATTGTACAAAAGGAATATGTATTAGAGTTTTACGGTAAAGCAAAATTCAATGGGAAACCGATAGAAGGTGTAAATTTTGAATTAAAAAAAGAGGGTGCCACTATTTCAACTCAGCAAACTAAACGGAGTGGAAAATTTGAATTTGAAATTCCGATTTCGACAGCCAATAAGAACACTGAATATGTAATTAATGTTTCCAAAAAAGGTTTCTTAACAAAAAAAATTAGTGTGAATACTTTTATTCCCCAGCAAGAAATTTCAGAAAACCACCTTACCAAGTTTATATGTATTATCGAAGAATTAGTGATGATAGAATTTAATGAGAACGAAATAGTGCTTGTAAATCCTTCAGCTAGATTTAGATGGGAAACGAATTTAAAGGAATTTACTTATGATGTGGAATTTGCTAAAACTGCAAAAAAAGAAGAGCAGATGTTGTTGGAAAATCCTGAAAAATATTCAGAATATATTGAAAGTAAAAAACCGGCAAAATCGAATAATATTGTAACTAAAGAAAAGGAAAAAGTGAATGTAGAAACTAACAAAATGAATGATGCTAAATCTATAAAAGATAAAACGGTTAAAGAAAATATTGATTCAAAGAACAATCGAATGACTGCAGTGGATGAGGCTGTTGGAACGGAGTTGCAATTGGAAAAAATTGAAAAAAAATTTATTACCTCAGAAAAAGAAGAAATGGCGGACAAAGAAATAGTTGTGAAAATTAATGCACGTAAAGAAATAAAAAAAGAAGAAAATCTTCTCTTTTTGAAGGAGCAGGAAAAAGAAAAAGAGGTAAAGGCCAACAAGGATGCAAAGTACAGCGGGAATAACCGGTTTAGCAGAATGAACGAAGCTCTTGGAGAAGAAGAATTAAAAAAGAAAGAGCTGAAAATTAAAAAATAATTTAATAAAGTCAGACTAAAATTAAATTACAGTTCTCCGGGAGAAATCTCTTTTAAAATTTTGAAATAATCTGAAATTAAATAGTACCATGAATCTACTCTCTCCTTTTTGTCGCAGCTTACTAGTATCGATACTATTAATAGTCTCGCAGGTTATTTTCTCACAAACAAGTAATTTTATTTATTTCGGAATTGAAAATGGGTTGCCACAATCCGGGATTCATAATATTCTACAAGATAAAAAAGGGAATTTGTGGTTGGGAACCATGGATGGTGTTTCTAAATACAATGGACAAACTTTTAAAAATTATAATAAGGACCAGGGGATGGCTGAAAACTGGGTTACAGCAAGTCTTTTGGATAGCAAAGGGGATATTTGGTTTGGACATTGGGCTGGAGGGATTTCTTTTTACGATCAGGTAAAAGACACCATTATAAATTTTAATGATAAAGATATTAGTAAATCAATTATTGCTATTTGTGAAGATAGATCCGGGAACTTCTGGTTTGGTACAGAAGGAATGGGAATTGTAAAAATTAATGCCACCGACAAAAAACTTTTTTTTCTGAATACCAAAGATGGTTTAAGCGGTAATACTGTTTCGTCCATCATTTGTGATAAAAATGGATTCCTCTGGATCGCTACTGATGGCGGGATAACAAAATATAATACAACTGAAAAAAATATAGACAAAGCCATCGAACAGATTACCGTAAAAGATGGTTTGCCTAGTAATGATCTTACCGCGATCTTACAAGATAATAATGGAACAATCTGGATAGGAACAAAAGATAAAGGCTTGATAAAATATGATGTCAATACCAAACAGGTTTTAAACTTCAGAACAGAAAATGGTTTGACAAATGATAATATAAAAACGATGTATGAAGATTCCGATAAAAACATCTGGATCGGCACACTTGGCGGAGGGATCTCCTATTTCAATGAAAATCAAAGTATCAATAATAATTCATTGGATCAATTAACCTTTAAAACCTTTACTACAAAAGAAGGATTATGCAATAACAAAGTACTTTCTGTTTTTCAGGATCGGGAAAAAAATCTTTGGATTGGAACCTTCATCGGACTGAATCAATTACGAACCGAACATTTTGAAATTTATGGTGCAGCTCAGGGCTTGAGCAATTCTTTGATATGGTCCATTATAAAAGATAAGGAAGGTTTTTTATGGATGGGAACAGAGAATGGCTTGATGAAATATAATCCGAGAAGAAGAGAGAGCGATCAAACAATTCAAACAATAACAAATAAAGAAGGTCTTGCGAATAATAATATTGTCGCCTTGTATGAAGACAATGAAGGATTTATTTGGGCCAGTAACTGGGGTGCAGGTGTTTGCAGGGTAAATAAAGCGGATGGGAAAATCGAAAAATTCAACACTTCGAATGGCTTGCCATCAAATGATGTTTCCACCATTATTGGTGATAAAGAAGGTAACATCTGGATAGGTACTGATAAAGGCGGTTTGGCAAAATATACTATTCAGACAAAAACTTTTGAACTGTTCACTTCCGCAAATGGAATAGGAAACGATCGTATTTACACCTCTTTCCGGGATAAAAATAATAATCTCTGGTTTGGTACACTGGGTGGTGGAATAACTAAATACAATGGAAAAATTTTCCATACTTTTTCTGAAAAAGAAGGATTGAGCCACACCTTTGTAATTTGTATTGCAGAAGACAGAGAAGGAAATATTTTGGCCGGAACCTATGGTGGTGGAATTTATAAATTTGATGGAACTTCATTCTCCCGCTTTCAGATTAACCCTAGTGTACGCTCATTTTCACCATTTCTGATGTTTGCTGATAAAGCTGACAATTTGTGGATCGGGACAAATGCCGAAATTGATAAATATAATTTTAAAACAAAAAAGTTACAACGATATGATAAAGAAGAAGGCTTTCTGGGAGTTGAAGTAAATCCAAATGCAGTTTGTGCTGACAATGAAGGAAATATTTGGTTTGGAAGTGTTATAGGTGCCGTAAAATACAATCCCAAAAAAGATAAGTTCAATACCTTCGAACCAATTACTGCAATTACTGGGTTACAAGTGTTCTTTAAAAATACCGACTTCCCTGCAGATGCTACTTTCGAGTATAATCATAATCAAATTTCATTTAGCTTTATTGGTGTAAGCCTAACCAATCCTCGAAATATTCGCTATCAAACAAAACTGGTGGGATTCGAATCTGACTGGTCACCAATAGTGAAAGAAAATTTTGTCACCTTTAATAATCTTCCTCCAGGCTCATATTCCCTGTTGGTTAGAGCATCCAATAGCGATGGCGTTTGGAACTCCAAACCGATATCCTACAGTTTCAAAGTTTTACCGCCTTTCTGGAAAAAAGCATGGTTCTTTATCGTTGCAGGCTTCCTTCTTGTTCTATCTATTTATGTCATATTCAGATTACGATTGCGTTCCATTCGTAACGAAAATAAATTACTGGAACTAAAAGTAGAAGAAAGAACCGAAGAACTGAAACAGCAAAATACTGAATTAGAAAGACTTTCAATTGTTGCCAGCGAAACTGATAACGGGGTATTGATCTTTGATTCCGAGTATACTATTGAATGGATAAATGCTGGCCTTACCCGAATGACAGGTTATACATTGGAAGAATTTAAAAGAACAAGAGGTGAAAACTTAATGGTGATGAGTAAAAATCCTCTGATCTCAAAAATGATCCAACAAAGTATTGAGGAACGCAAATCAGTACAATACGAAACTATCAATAAAATTAAGAACGGGGAAGAGATCTGGATCCAGTCGAATCTTACTCCGATATTCGATAATGAAGGTAAGTTGAAAAAAATGGTTGCCATTGAGATCAATATCAATGAGCGAAAAAAAGCAGAAAAAATTATCACCGAAAAGAATGAAGAGCTTTGGAAAATGAGTACTATGCTGATGAAGCAGAAGGAGCAAGTGGAAAATCAGAATGCTGTTATTCAACAAAAAAATAAAGATATTACCGATAGTATTGTATATGCAAAACACATTCAGGATGCTATTTTACCTCAAAAAAAAGAAATACATCAATATTCAAAAGATCTCTTTATTTTTTATCAGCCACGTGATATTGTAAGTGGAGATTTTTATTGGTTCACTAAAACAGAAAAAAATTCGAATCCTGTATATATTATTGCTGCTGCTGATTGTACCGGTCATGGTGTGCCTGGAGCATTCATGAGTATGATCGGGCATACTTTGCTTAATCAAATTGTACATGAGAAAAAAATTCAGACCCCGGCCGAAATATTAACTCTTCTCGATCATTTGATCAAAGTTTCATTAAAGCAAGATCATATAGATGCCAGCTCCTGGGATGGAATGGACGTAGCATTGTGCTCTTTTGAATTCGACAGAGATACAAAACAAATTATTTCAATGGAATATTCGGGTGCATTACGCCCCTTGTATCATATTAGTGATGGTGTGTTGGAGGAAACACATCCCAATAAATATCCAATTGGAGGGTTTTTAGTTGATGAAAGAAAAGATTTTGTGAATCATAAAATTATTCCCAAAAAAGGAGATACCTTTTATATTTTCTCAGATGGGTATGCCGATCAGTTTGGTGGTGTTGATGGAAGAAAATTCATGACCCGTAAATTAAAAAATAATTTATTGGCCATGCAGCATCTGCCAATGGATGAACAGGAAAAAGAACTGGAACGTGAATTTATAGAATGGAAAGGTAAACAGGAGCAGGTGGATGATATTATGGTTATTGGGATCAGGGTTTGATGGTTAAATAAAATTTTCTTATGCTTTGGAAGGAAAATATTATGTATAATTGAATCATACGAAACCGCCTGTTTAAATTTAGGCGGTGAGCGAGGGGAGGCAGAGCATTTTTTTTGAAAGACTTTTTTAAAAAATATCAATAAAATTATTCAAAATGAAAAATAAGACTTTAACTAAAACTGAAATTAAAATTCTCTCCAAGACCCTAAAGATGATAATTGAGTTTAAGGAACCCAAAATAATTTCTGGTTTAGAGTCGAGTCTTAAATCAGTCCTGCTTAAAAATAAATCGTTCACAGAGAAAGAAATTAAAGTTATCAGACTGATATGTGAGGAATATACTAACAAAGAAATTGGGGCCAAACTTGGATTAAGCATGAAGACAATAGATAACAGACGTGCAGTAATTTTGAGAAAAACAAAATCGAGGAACACTGTTGGTGTTGTAAAATATGCAATTAAGCATAAGTTATTTGTTTTAAAATAATGCTGCTGACTATTTATTCAAGATAATATTTCGAAATTTTACTTCGGAGGAGGTTGTGTCATGATATTTTGGTGTAGCAAAAAGTTTTTCAAAATGAAGGTCGGCTTTTCAGCCGAAATTCTTTCATAATAGCAGTTAGCTATGCTTGGGATAAAAAAACTAATCATTTTGTTTTATTAAAGATAGACAGATCTATAAAGTCACAATAAAGGGAAATAAAAAAGATCTCCAGGTAGAATATAAATAGTTTCAAAAGATACTTATGGGATTTTACATTCGAATGTGGAAGACTATCGTGCTTCAATTCATGGTGAAATAGAGTGTTACATTCAAGCTCAATAATTAAAATCGCTAACAGCAAAAATATGCGTGACAAAAGATTTATTGCTGAACATCGGGGTGGACCTCTAAAAAAAGAGCAACATATACAATTAATTAAATGGGCTTGCAACTGTGCTGAAAATGTTTTACCACTTTTTGCTGAAAAATTAGATGAACGATTAAAAAATGCTCTATTGATCGCTAAAAAATGGGCAAAAGGAAAGGCTACAGTTGGAGAAGCAAGAAATGCATCCTTAGTAGCAATAGCAGTAGCAAATGAATCTTCAAACCCGGTTACAATTGCAGTAGCCCGTTCTGTAGGACATGCTGTTGCCACAGCCCATATGGCTGATCATTCATTAGGAGCAGCGTTATATGCTTTGAAAGCAGTAAAAAGTGCAGGTAAATCAATAGATGCAGAAAGAAAATGGCAAAATGAACAATTGCCATCAGAAATTATGGAGCTTGTGCTAAGTGCAAGGAGTAAGAAAGAGAAAGAATGTAATTATAAATTTTTTGACGAAAAAATAAATAAAAAACAATGAACATCTGACATCAAATAGCTCAACCCGAAATAGCTTTGCCAACATTATTGTTACCCTTAATTAAATGAAGAAAGAAAAAATTATAGTAGAAAGAAAAAGACGCTTTTCTGAGTCTAAATACAGCGTTGGTGTTTATATTGATGAAGAATTTTTGGTTAATACTATAGTTAACAATCGACAAGAAATAGAACTGGATCCCGGAAAACATATTTTAAAAATTATGCAAGGAAATAGATCAGGTGAAATAGAAATAAATGTAAAAAAAGGAAAAGTGTTGACCTGTACTTTTTCAAGTACGCGCTTAACCTATCTCATTTATTTATCTGTCGTAGTTGCATTGACTATATATTACGGGTTTGAATTAAAAGGGGATGAGATATTTTTCCTGTATATCCCTACCATATTATTAACTCTGTACACATTCACCATAGGAAGAAAGACTCATTTTGTTTTTGAACAACCGACAGAAGTTGATTCTTGGATGAATGATCAGCTGGAAGAACACAGCTCTGTTTAAAGACGATCACCGTATTGCGTAACTATTTATCCTGCATTTTCGTTTTAATCAATAAAATTCCACTCTATTGTCGAGATCTCCGGATCCTTTGGCGCCAATCAATCCGGCAAAATAAAGACCACCTCATTTCTGTGGAATAACCCTGAAAATTCGAAAATTTAAATTTTGATCTGATTTTTATTAAACGGATAAAAGATTCCCGGTTTTTGGTTCAGGATTTAAACAATCGATTTTACACGATCAAAAAACTGATTTATTAATTTAAATCTTAAGGCTATGAAAAATAAATTATTAATGATGATTTTGATATTAGTAATATCAAACATCTTTTCACAAGAAGCGGTAAAAACAACTAAATGGAGAATCTCTGAAGTCGATTCATTAACTGTTGCACAAACAATGTTTGACGATCAAAATTTCGTGCTGGCTTTATCTGTTTTCGGCAAACTACAAGAAGATCATCCTGAAGTATTGTATTTAAAATATGTTACCGGCATTTGCTGCTTATTTAAATGCGACTCCTACGAAAGATCTTTAAAGCTTTTAGCAGAAGTTTATTCAAAAAATAAGAAGGCAGAGGATATCGAATATTATTTGGCACGTGCGTATCATTACAATAATAAATATGAAGAGGCTTTAATATTGCTTGATAAGTATTTAAATAAGAAAAAAATCACAGGGCCTCAAAAACGGAACGCTTTAATTTTAGTTGATTATTGTCATAAAGGGAAAACACTCGTTGCGCGCAATGATGAAGGTAAACTGGAAGATTATATTTGGGTCAATAAGGAGGGTGCTGAAAAATAATGAGAACATGGATTTTAGACAAACCATGTTATTTGCATTTTTAAAAGACGAAATAAATTAATTTTTCTGACTATCTTTTATTTGTTCTAAATGACGTTGGGTATGGTGTATTAAAAAGTTCAACCAATCAATAATTGTCATTTCACCTAATACCGGATGTTTATGAATTCGATTATCAAAAGTAATTTTTCCGGTTTGAATCTCCTGTTTCAATAAATCCCTTTGCTGTAAAAATACTTTTTCAAACTCTTTCACATCTTTGATATCGCCTTTAGGGATTAATGATTCCGGTGCTTTAACTTTATACCCTCTGTTTTCAACAACCATTTTTTTTATTTTATCATTTCCAAAAAGTTCATTTGTTTCTGCAGTTTTATCAGCAGGTTTTGATAGTAACATACAAATTAGTTTTTCTGTCATGCAGATATGCTCCAGTATTTGAAGAATGCTCCAAGTGTCGTTGATGTTATCTGCCTGAAGGGTAGGAGGGCAGCTTTTTACTAATTGTAAGGTGTAGGTGGTATGTTCGTCCAGTGTTTTGATGTAGCTATTTACAGGCATTTTATTTCTTTTGTTTTTTTGTTTACTAATTCACAATTTTCCCTTTTCTTGCAATTCCTTCAGAGCAGAGATTTTAATTACAAAAACTCCTCCAGCAAACCCATTCCTTGTCTTAATACAACGAAATCACCATTGCTGCAATCAACCACCGTTGATGCTTCATTATTTCCATAGCCACCGGCAATAACAATATCTACAATGTCTTTGTATTTTTCATGAATTAATTCGGGATCTGTTGTATAATCAATAATATCATCATCATCGTGTACAGAAGTTGTCATGATGGGATTGCCCAATTGTTTTACAATTTCTAAACAAATTTTATTATTCGGGATACGAATACCAACTGTTTTCTTTTTGCTCTTAAATAATTTCGGAACATTATTATTCGCTTCCAGAATAAAAGTGAATGGTCCGGGAAGTGCTTTACGCATTACTTTGTAAGTAGCAGTATTTATTGGTTTCGTAAAATCATTTAAATGACTTAAGTCGGAACAAATAAAAGAAAAATTTGCTTTTTCGGGATTGATACCTTTTATTTTACAAACTTTTTCTACTGCACGTTGCTTGTAAATATCGCAGCCAATCCCATAAACTGTATCGGTCGGATAAATGATCACACCGCCATCGCGCAAGCATTTCACTACTTCGGCAATTTCATCGTAATTCGGTTTTTCGGGATTGATTCTTAGTAACATATAGATGTGAGATCTGAGAATTGAGATATTAGACATAAGATGTGGGATTTTTGAGCATTGATCTCAAATCTCCCATCTCTTATCTCAAATCTATTTCTTCGCATCCGCTAAAAACTGTGCTAATCCGTTATCTGTTAAAGGATGTTTTAATAAAGCTAAAATGGCGCTTAACGGACAAGTTGCCACATCGGCACCAATCATTGCACAATTTATGATATGCATCGGATGACGCACAGATGCTGCTAAAATTTGTGTTTCGTAAGCATAGTTATCATAAATAACACGAATGTCTTCGATCAAACGGAAACCATCCGTTGAAATGTCGTCCAATCTTCCAATAAATGGAGAAACATACGTAGCACCTGCTTTAGCAGCTAATAATGCCTGTCCGGGAGAAAACACCAAAGTACAATTGGTACGGATCCCTTTATCTGAAAAATATTTTATGGCTTTGATACCATCTTTGATCATTGGAATTTTTACGACAATTTGTTTGTGCAATTTGGCAAGACGCTCGCCTTCTTTTACCATTCCGGCAAAATCAGTTGCAATTACTTCTGCACTTACATCACCGGTAACTAGTTTGCAAATATCAACATAGTGTTTTAAAATGTTTTTTTCTCCTTTAATGCCTTCTTTTGCCATTAATGAAGGGTTTGTAGTTACTCCGTCAAGTACCCCAAGGTCTTGAGCTTCTTTAATTTGTGCAAGATTTGCAGTGTCAATAAAAAATTTCATATGTAAATAGGTTAATTAGGTTTAAAATTTAATTGTTGCGAAGTTAGGAAATTACTGTTTAAATAGACTCCTACGAATTACGAATTTTAACGAATTACGAATGAAGAGTTGTAATCAGTAAATTACCATTATTAAGGATTATCATGTGCAATTTGTCCATATTTATAATTGATAGGGTATTCGTAATTCGGAAGATTCGTAATTCGTAGATATTAAAAAAAGAAGGGGTAAGCTACTTACATCGCACCGCTCAACCTGGTACCTTTGCTTGCTTCCGCATCTGGAGGGTTGAAGGGAGCTGGTCGTATAAGACTTACCCCGGCACAAAAGTAGAAAAAAATGTTGATTTTACAAACTCAATCTTAATTATAGATACTAAAAAAATAAATGTTTGGGGATACAACTCATTTTTATTTACCTGCTTCTTTGGAAATAATAAAAAGAATAATTTTAATATTATCTTACAAGAGTTACTGTTCCTCTGTATTTGTGAAGATTTCCTCTAAAGTCAACTAATTTCACAACATAAACGTAAACATCCTGTTGGGCAATATCTTTTCCATTATTTGCATGTCCGTTCCATTTTCTTACAAGATCGGTAGTATGGAATATCTGATTGCCCCATCTGTCAAATATCCACATATCATATTCTGAAATATTGGTTCCTTCTCCACCAAAGCTATCATTGGTTCCATTACTCACCCCCGGAGTAAATGCATTTGGAATGTAGAAAGAAAATTCAGGATCTACCTGGAGACAATGGATTACGGTATCAACACAGAGATAATTATTTTGTACCACCAGTGTGATACAATAAGTGCCTTCATCGGAATAATTATGTGTAGGGTTTTCAAGATAACTCGAAGTTACATCATGAAAGTCTCCGAAATCCCACATCCATGCAGAAGCGCCAACTGACAGATCCGTAAAACTCACTACAGAATTTAAGGTGCTGGCCGGTTGTGGTGTAAATGTAAATTCGGCATTCGGAACAGGATATACATTTATTAAATCGGCAACAGAGTCTTTTGCTGAACATCCATTTGAAGTAGTGGCAGTAAGTACAATGGTATATAAGCCTGATTGAGAATAGCAATGTTCAGGACTTTGCAGCGTTGATTGTAATGATTGATCACCGAAGTCCCAAAGCCAGTTGGTAATTGTCCCGCCTAATGAAACACTTGCATCGTTAAACTGAGTACAATAGGTTGCGCAACCACTTGAATCATCAACAATAAATTGTACTACCGGTAATGGTAAAACAGTTAAAGGTTTTGTAATTGTATCAATACATCCATTATTACTCGTTACTACCAGGGAAGTGTTATATGCTCCTGCATTAAGAAAAATATGTGAAGGATTTTGAATTGTGCCAACAGGTGAACCATCGCCAAATCCCCATAACCATGAAGTTATTGAACCTCCGGGAACGGTTGAAATATCTGTAAAAAGTGTAGCTGAATTTAAACAGGCATTATTATTTGTAAAGTTTGCAACCGGTAACGCATATACATTAACAGGTTGTGTTACACTTCCAACACAACCATTGGAAGATGTAACGCTTAAAGAAACATTAAAAATTCCGGATGTTGAATACATGTAATTTGGATTTTGTCCATAATAAACAGGAGTGAAATTTCCAAAATTCCATGCCCAGGATGTCAATGTGCCGGAAGAAATTACAGTCTGGTCTGCGAAAATTGTTGCATTATTAACACAAACAGGTGGTGCTGAAAATGAAACAATTGGTAAGGGATTAACCGTAACGGACATGGTATCTGAATCCTGGCATCCGCTTGTAGAGGTAACAGTTAAAATTACATTATAGATACCACTGCTTCCATAAGTATAATTTGGATCCTGGTTGCTATTCAGTGGTGAACTGTCTCCGAAATTCCATGTCCAGCCATTAATTGTACTACCTGAAACACTTGATGCATCAGTAAAAGTGGTAGAAAGATTCTGGCACACGCTTGTTGCAGAAAATCCCGCGATAGGTGTACCCGAAATAACCTGGTTTTGAGTGGTGGAGTTGGTGCAGCCATTATCAGATGTAACAGTAAGAATAATAAGATACGTGCCTGCATTTGTAAAGATATGCGTTGGGTTTTGCAGATTTGATATATTATTTGAACCTGAAGCAGGGTCTCCAAAATTCCATGACCAGCCCATTATTATACCACCACTTATACTGGAAGTATTTGTAAATAATGTAAATGAATTAACACATGTGGGAGTAGCGGTATAACTTGCCACTGGTAAAGGATAAACAACTGCGTTTGAGCTATATGTTCCGTTGCATCCAACAGCTGTTGTCACGGTTAATGTTACACTGAAAGTTCCGGAAGAAGCATACGTATGAATAGGATTTTGAAGAGAGGAGAAATTACTTAATCCGGATGAAGGCTCACCAAAATTCCATGACCAGGCTATAATTGAATCATTGCTTGTGGTTGATATATCTGTAAAAGTTGTTACTGTATTGAAACAGGCTGCCGAAGTACTAAAATTTGCCGATAAAAAAGAAGGTGTTGCGGATACTGTTAAAGGAATTTGTTTCTGACAATTATTTGCATCTGTTACAGTTACTGTATAGTTTCCTGCCGCTAGATTGCTTGCGGTTGCAGCATTGCCTCCGGATGGTGACCAGGAATAAGAATATGCACCAGTTCCTCCGGTTGCTGTTACAGTTGCTGTTCCATTATTAGAGCTGCAGGTGGTTGAAATGGAGGATCCGCTTAACAAAATATCGTCAGGTGCCGAAACTATAACAGAATTATTTGTATAGCAGCCCGTATTATCTGCAACAGTGGCTGAATAATTACCTACAGGCAAACCTGTAATGGTGGTGGCCGATGATCCATTGATCCACCAGTAATAAGAATAAGGTGAACTCCCGCCATTTCCGGAAGCAGTAGCGGTACCATTTGATTGACCAAAACATAATACAGGAGTAGTTGACATATTTATTGAAACTGCTGACAAAGGCTGATTTATAATGGTGGTTCCGGTTTGAATACATCCAATCATATCTGTAACCGAAACGGTGTAGGAGCCCTGAGTCAGATTAGTAGCTAAAGAATTATTTCCTCCAGCCGGGGACCATGAATACGTGTATCCCGGCATGCCATCTGTCACATAAACAGAAGCTGTCCCATTAGTGCCACCAAAACAACTGACATTAGAAGAGTTTACTATAAGTGTCATCGGTGTTTCCTGGTTAATAGTAATTGAGGCAATACTGAAACAGGAGCTACCGGTGGCATCTGATACGGTAACGGTGTAGGTTCCTGCGGGCTTTGAAATGGATGAAGTTGTTTGGCCTGTATTCCATAAAAAGGAATAAGGCGATTGCCCACCTGAACCACTTGCCGTAATAGTGGTTGAAGCTCCGGGGCAAACCGTTGGCGGAGTTCCAATACTTGCTGCAACCGGTGTGTTTTGAGTGACAGTAACACATGCGTTCGCAATACAACCACCCGCATCGGTAACAGTGACACAATAACTGCCGGCTCCTCCTGTGATTGACGAACTTGTAGCAGTGTTACTCCATAGATAAGTATAACTGCCAAAACCTCCTGAAGCATTTGCTGTGATTGTAGTGGTGGTACCATAACAAATATTAGCCGGGGTAGGTATGCTGACAATAAGGGTACTATTGGATGCCATTACACTCACTGAACCAGATGTTGTACATCCATTCCCATCTGTAACAACAATTGAATAAGTTCCTGTATTAACTGTAATTGTTGGTGAAGTTCCGCCATTACTCCACTGGTAATTATAAGTTCCAAATCCTCCACTTGCAGTGGCAGAAATAAGTATGGTGCTATTGCAGGAAATTAAGGAGGAGGGTGAAGCTGTAACAGTAAGAATCGGAGGTTGAGTTATTGCAACTGTTGTAGAAGTTGTGACACAACCTTTTGAATCTGTAACGGTAACAAAATAATTTCCAGCGGTAAGGTTATTCGCAGTGAATCCTGTTTGGACCGGACTTGTATTCCATGCATACGTATATGGCGCTGTACCTCCTGTTGCAATTGTAGTTGCAGTTCCATTGTTTCCTCCATTACAACTAACATTTGTGTTGCCACTGATCACAGATGTTAACACAGTGGGCTCTGAAATAGTAGCAGTTACCTGAACTACACATCCTTTTGAATCTGTAATAGTAACAGTGTATGAACCTGTTGATAAATTCGATGCAGTTGCATTGGTTCCGCCAAAAGGAGCCCAAACATAAGTATATCCTGCTGTACCGCCCGAAGCCGACACTGTTATGCTTCCATTATTTCCTCCGTTACAGGATACATCTGTGGCGCTCACAATGCTTCCCATAAGTTGTGACGGTTGCGTGATGGTGGTGGAAACACTTTGTACACAACCATTTACATCAGTGAGGGAAATAAAATAATTTCCGGCACTAAGATTTGTTGCACTTTGGCTGCTTCCACCAATAGGACTCCAGGAATAGGAATAACCCGGTGTGCCTCCTGTAGGAACAACAGTTGCTGATCCGTTATTTCCATTATAACAACTTACATTATTGTTTATTGTTACCGAAGCATTCAAAGGGTATGGCTGAATGACGTTAACAGTTGAAGATTCTGAACAACCAATCGCATCGGTAACAGTTACGGTATAGGTACCTGTCATAAGATTAGAAGCCACGGAAGATGAACCTCCGTATGGCGACCAGGAAAAAAAATAACCCGGTGTTCCTCCAGTTACATTTGTAGTTGCTGTTCCATTATTTCCGCCAAAACATCCTACGGAAGTAGAAGTCATGCTAACATTCAAAGGAGCTGCCTGAGAAATAGTAACCGAAGCGGAAGTACTGCATCCAATGGCATCAGTAACTGTGATGGTATAATTACCTGCTGCTGCTGTAATTGATTGAGTAGGTTGCCCGTTACTCCATAAATAATTATATGGAGCTTGTCCGCCACTAACAAAAGCGCTTGCAGTAGATGTAGATCCGTTACAAACAACAGGAGGAGTAGGGACATTTACAATCAGGAGAGTGTTTTGTGTCACGGAGACGCAGGATGAAGTGGTACAACCTCCACCATCTGTAACTGTAGCACAATAACTTCCGGCTCCTACAACAACACTGCTCGAAGTAGCGCCTGTATTCCAGGAATACGTATAACCTCCAAATCCACCGTTGGCAGCAACAGTTAAAGTGGTAGTGGCTCCATTGCAGAGAACCGAAGGTTGATTTAAATTAGCCAATAAGGTGCTGTTGGAAGCAATTACACTCACTGAATTAGAAGCAGTACAACCCGCAGCATCCATAACAGTTATTGCATAGGTGCCAGTGTTTACTATGGTAGAATTGGTAGTTGCACCATTACTCCATAAGTAATTCAAATTACCTGTTCCACCGGTAGCACTTGCCGAAATTATTGCCGTAGTGCTGCATGAAATAGAATTATTAGGTGAGGTAGTAACAATTATTTGTGGGTTAGAAGCAATGGTAACATTTGCAGTAGCCGTACAACTGCTGCCTCCGAATCCGGTTACCGTAACACCATATGTTCCGGGGGCCATATTTGTGAGTGTTTGTGACGTTTGCCCGGTATTCCACAGGTAGGAATAAGGTGGGATTCCTCCGGAAACATTCGCGGTTAATGTCGCGGTTGAATTATAACAGACTAATGATGGAGCAGAAATGGTAACATAAATCGGAGGAGAAATATGAATGACAACCTGATCAGAAACAGCTGTGCATGCGCCATTTCCGGTTGAGGTGATGGTGAGTATAACAGTTCCGGTAATTAACTCGGAAGCGGTTGGGGTATAGGTTGCATTTCCTGTAGTAGCGGAAGGAGAAAATGTTCCGCTGCCACCAGACCATATTCCGCCTGTAGCACCTGTAACTGTTCCGTTTAAGGTAGCAGATGTTCCGCATATAGTTTGGTCAGGGCCTGCATTAACAATCGGAACAGGACTTATGGTAACAGGTACATTTGTAATTTGTGCCGGACAAGCCGGATAATTACGGTCGTAAACAATAAAAGAATAAGTCCCGTCAGTAGTTGCAGTGTATGTTGTTCCTGTTCCTACAACTGTTCCTGATCCATTTGCTCCGTTCGTCCAGGAATACGTATAAGGAGGGGCGCCACCGCCAACGGTACCTGTCAGTAATATTCCACTTGCATTTGCACAAAAAACAGCCGGATTAGGATTTACCGGGTTTGTAATAGGAGGAGAAAAATAAATTCGTATGGTATCACACCATAATCCTGCTGCGATACATGCTCCAGCCAGCGGTGTTCCGCAAACAACATAATCCACATAAGCCGGAGAAGTGGTTGTTCCTGTAACAACAGTAGAATCGCATCCGTTGGTGCAACTCAGGTATGAATTGTATGCTCCAGCCGATCCGGGATTAACGGATGTCCAGTTGATCGTTGAGTTTACTAATAATCCGGAAGCGTACATGGTAGTACTACAGCCATTTCCAATCGAATCGTCAGGAGAAACTGTGGGGCCGGCTATTGAAGTAATAGCATAGGTGTTTATATTATTACCGGGCTTACAAAATGTTAATGTATAAGGTCCCGGACCATTCAAACAAATAGGAGAACCAACAGCAACCTGTGGACCACAGCCAATCTGATAATATAATGCTCCCGGAGGAACCGCTCCTGAGGCTATTTGAAAATTAATTGCTACCGCAGAAGGATCCAGCGTGATGCTAATTTCGATGCATTTATCCGGAGGCAATGTCCCACAACAATTACCTACTCTTGGAACAGCCGGAGATGTCCAGGTTCCATTTGGAAAACCGGTAAGATCAACACTAAAAAAAGGAGTTGAAGGATCACAATTACCTGATTGAGAAAAAGAAACTGAACTAATACCAAACAATAATGATACTGCTGAAATGATTTTTAAAAAATTGGAAATATGCATTCTGTATATAGTCATAGCAGATTCTACAATTTATCAAATATAGGTTAAAATATTTATAGTAAAAGTAATGAAGTGCATTTTTTAGAAGACAAAAATATACTTTATATAGACAGATACATAAAACCAAATAAAGTTGCATCGATTACAAAGAATTTATAAGAAATGAATTTATTTCCGGAGGTTATGGTGTATTGAAAAATTGCAGTTAATCGTTTAGGAGGTAAAATCTACTATAAAAAAGGAGAAATCTCATTGAATTAAATCAATTAAAGATTTCTCCTTTTTGAAAAATTAAAATGAAATTTATTTATGAATAAAATTCGCTTTCATTTTAGGACCATTGGTTTTGAAATTCTCTAAGCCAATTTTCATATCCTCTGTGTTCAAACATTCACCAAACATACGTGATTCCAAGTCAAGACCTTCTTTCAAGGTCAATCGGGATCCTTCATAGATCGCTTTCACAATGATCTCATCGATCTTTTTACTCAAATGACCGATCTCAATTGGTTTTGGATTTCCATTAGTAGAAATAGGTTCTTTCGGAACTGTTTTTACTTTCACTTCGCCTGAAGCAATTTGTTTTGCCAGCTTAACAGCTTCATCGACCAGGTCGCCTTCTGCTTCTTTGTACACCAACCCAATTTCCGCAGCTTCTTTACTGGAAACACTTCTTGCAGTACGTAAAATTTCCGCTGCTTTTTCAACACCAACAATTCGCGGTAAACGCTGTGTTCCACCTGCTCCGGGTATAAATCCAAGATTAACTTCCGGCTGACAAACCAACACCGGCAATCCTTTTTTACAGATACGGGCAGTACAAGCCATTGCTAATTCATTACCACCGCCAAATGCAAATCCATTCATAGCACATACAACAGGTTTTGCATAGTTTTCTACATAATCAACAACCGCTTGGAATGTACGGGAATTGTTGTATCCTTCAGCAGGTGTTTTTAATGAAGCAAGCATATTAATATCAGCACCCGAAACAAATGCTTTTGTACCGAATCCTGTAATTACAACCGACTTAATAGAGTTATCATCCTTCACTTCTTCCATTGCATTTTTGATCTGTCCCAATACTTCCAGATTTAATGCATTCAGTACTTTTGGTCTGCGAATGGTGATCAATAATACATCTTCATGTTTGGAGGCAACAATGTCCAATAATTTCCAACCGCCTTCAGCTTTTGCTTTTTCCAGTACTTTTGGGAAAGGGAAGGAAGGATGTGATGTACAGAAGTTTTTTACCAGATCATATGACTTGTCAATTCCTAATTTATTCATGAATGTAAATGGAGCTTTGATCACGAGTGACATTTCACAAGCCATATTCAGATCATTGATATCAACAATCCCGATATCGAGGATAAAAGTGGCCAATGCGAAGAATGCCCCACGGAACTCATTTACTAATTTTTCTTCTTTTTCAGGACTTAATTCTACTTTTTCGCCTCGCTGAGCGATCACCCAATTTTCTTTCTTTTGATTTTTTTCGTGAAGCGCTGCAGGTGTTTTAAACCAAGGCATCAGTAATTTTCCCATCTCATCCAGGCCATGTGCTGTAATAGGATTTCCGCCAGTTAAATTCAACGCTGTAAATGGACCAACGCCTTGTCCAAGTGCTTTTACAGCCGCTGCATCGATCTCTTTTTCGCTGCCCCAACCTTTTTCATAACACATGATGGCTGTTTGGCAGATCCCTTCAAAAATCGGGTCGATAGCATAACCATATGAACTTTTTACTTTAATAGGTACTTTACCGATCGCTTCATAAAATGAGAGTAGTAAATTTAAAAGTTTAGTTTCAGTGTCTTTGCCCGGTACAAGTTCAACAACAGGATTAATTTCTGCAGGGAAAAAGTAATGAGCAACTAAACACCTTGATTTATTTTTGATATTACGGAAGATCACTTCCGGTTGCATGTGTGAAGAGTTAGAAAGATAAATGCAAGTATCATCGGTAAGTGTTTCTACCTGGCGAAAAATTTTATCTTTAATGTTTTCATCTTCTGTAGCGGCTTCTATTACGAGCTGTGAACCACGCACTTGCTCGTAATCAGCAGAAAAAATTAAAGCATTTTTTATTCTTTCCGCTTGTTCAGGTTTGAAAGCACCTGCTTCAACACCTTTATTGATCTTCTTATGAGCTTTTTCTTTTGCTTTTTCCAATGCTTGTGGAGAAATATCCACCACAATAACACTTACTCCGTATGGAGAAAGCGATTTAGCAAAATGCAATGCGATATCCGGACCAATTTGTCCTGCTCCAATTACCGAAATCTTTGAAATATTGATATTTTTAAAATTGTATGACATAGTTTTGTTTTTTTAGTTGAGCAAATATATTCTTATACAGCAAAAATTGGCATGATGAATATCATGGTTTACAGGTATGTTGAAAAACAAAAAAGTATTAAAAGAGTTCTATTATTCTTATAAATTATTCGGAGAAAGGGATGATCACATAAAAAGTTGTTCCTTTATTTACTTCACTTTTTAATGAAATGCTTCCTCCAAGGGTTTCTACCTGAGTTTTGGTCATGTGTAAACCAAGTCCTTTCCCTTCCACTTCAAAATGAAATCTCTTATATAATCCGAAAATGTATTTCCCATGCTTTTCTATATCAATACCTTTCCCATTATCGGATACAGTCACAAGAAGGTGGTTCTTTTCCCTTTTTGCAGAAACTATAATGACTGGTTTTCTATCGTCAGCGCGATATTTTATTGCGTTGTTTAAAAGATTATAAAGTATGCTTTCTATATAACTTTTCACACTTATTATCTCCACTACCTCTTTAGAGATATTGGTTTCAATAAGGCAATCACATTCCTCTATTTGTTTTTTTAAGGCATTTGAAATACTAATAATAAGGTTGGGAATATTTATACTCTCCTTGTTTTTATTGATTCCGGAACGTGCAGAAAGAATAACATGTAAGTCCTTTAATAGAACATCCATATTATTCACGGCTTGCTGGATGTGCTGAATTGTTTTAAATTTTTCGTCTTCACTAAGATCAGGAAAATCAAAAAGATTGCATAAACCTTGAAGATTTGTTATCGGGGCACGTAGATTATGTGATACGATATAATTAAATTGCATCAACTCATTGTTTTTATCTGAGAGTTCTTTTATCAGTTTTTCTCTCTCATTTTCTGACTGTTTACGCTCTTCTTCTTTTAAATTATTTTCTAATGCGAAAGCAATGTTATCTGTGATTTTTTCTAGTAATTCAACTTCTTCCTGCAAAGAAAAGAAGTTTGTTTGGTCCGAATACAAAGTGAAGGCACCCATAACCTTTTTACGTATGATGATTGGAAGCGAAATAGAAGAACGGTATCCTCTTTTTAGTGCCTCTTTGCACCAAGGCTCCATGAGCGGGTCGTTTTGAATGTCGTTACAAATAACCGTTTTCCCTTCACGAACTGCTATTCCTGTCGGGCCTCTGCCTTTCGGGATATCTTTGGTAGAAATGTTTTTAATTTTTGTAAGGTACCCGTCTTCAAATCCATCAAAGGCCATAGGTATTACTGTTTGAGTTTCATCATTAACCAGACCTATCCAGCTCATGCGAAATTTTCCATGAGTAATTGTAATGTTACAAACCTCGGAAAAAAGTTTTTCACGATCCTGTATTCTAACAATTAAATAATTGATCTGGCTAATAAGGGCATACAAGCGGTTAAGTTTCACTAATGCTTCTTCCTCTTTTTTGCGTTCTGTGATATTTCGAATACTGTTTTGATAACATTTTACCTTACCATCAACTATAACTTGTTTTGCTGAGTGGGAGATCCAACGGATCTTACCGTCCTCATCAATCAATCTGTATTCGTGATGATTAATAATTTCTCCTTTAGTTTTGAGAGCCTGCCATTTTTGTAAGGAAAGTTCTTTGTCTTCACTATAAATATTTAAGGGGATTTTTTTTCCGAGAAAAATATTTCCAGGATAACCTAAGACTTCATAACACTGCGGACTTGCAAAAATGAGATTGTCATTAACATCAGTAAGAGTAGTAAGGTTTAAACTATTCTGAACTACAGCTTTAAAGTTTGCTTCACTATCAATCAGTTCAGTCTCTATTTTTTTACGCACTGTGATATCATGCGCTGTTGCATAGGTAATTCCTTCCTCTTTTATAAAAACAGCACGCCAGGTTAACCATTTTACAGAGCCATCTTTACATAAATAACGATTCTCGAAATTAAGAGTAGCGCCTTTACTTATCTGCCGGGCCATTTCATCAATTGTATCCTGCTTGTCTTCAGGAACAACAAAGTCAACAAATGGTTTTGAAATAAGTTCTTCTTCCGAATAACCAAGCACTTCTGTAAAAGAAGGATTTGTCTTCAGGAAAGTTCCATTAGGATCCGCCATACACATCAAGTCGGCAGATGTCAGGAAGAATTTAAAGAATTGTTCTTTTTCCTTTTCCAGGAGCTTGCGCTCCGTTATATCCTCAACGATAGCAATATGATCCAACTCCGGATTTTTTTCTTTTTCCAGCCACAAATTAGAAACAGTGAGATTAACCCAGATCACAGATCCGTCTTTTTTAATGTATCGTTTTTCTATTGTAAAAGTGGAAATATCTTCGCTTAATAAAAGCGCCATGTTATCGAGGTCTGCCTTCAAATCATCGGGATGGGTTATATCAACAAAGGAAAGCTGTAGCGCTTCTTTTTGCGAATAGCCGATGATATCACAATACTTTTGATTTATCTGTTTAAAACGATTTGTGACGGAATCAATTATTGATACTCCAATAGAAGCTTGCTCAAAAATAGAACGAAAAAACAGTTCACTATTTTTCATGTCTTTTCGATTATAATATAATTGAAGTAGAGTATTCGCAATCTAAATAAAAAAATCATGTTCCATTTTTCAGTCCGGAAAAGATGTAAATAAAGTGAAATTTTCATTCTTGAAGCATGACAAAAGTCATGGATTCTCATTTTTTTGCGCTGAAAATTCAAGGGTTTTAATATCTAGCAGGAGGATTATAGAAATTATGAATTGGAAGAAAAGGATGGATTTTTTACAATAGAAACAAAAAAAGGATAATTTTAGAAAATAAAAATTGATTTTTTAATAACCGGATATGTAATATGACAACATCCATTATTCTGTTTTATATTCTGCTTCTTATCATCGCATTCCTGTATGCCTCTGTTGGACATGGCGGTGCAAGTGGTTATCTGGCATTGATGGCTTTTTTTTCATTCGCTCCTGAAACGATGCGTCCAATAGCTTTACTGTTGAATATTTTTGTTTCATTTATTGCTTTTGCTCTATATTACCGTAGTGGCTATTTTAAATGGAACCTGTTTTGGCCATTTGCGATAGCCTCTGTTCCTGCTGCATTTTTAGGTGGATTAATTACCATTGATGCCGGTTTATATAAAAAAATACTCGCAGTTCTTTTATTGTTTTCAGTAATAAAACTGTTAGGATTTAATGCGCAAAAAAAAGGTTCTTTTAAAGAACCAAATATGATCATTGCTATTTTAATTGGAGCTTCAATAGGTTTGTTTTCTGGCATGATAGGTATTGGTGGCGGTATTATTTTAAGTCCTTTGATCCTGTTACTGCATTGGGCAGATATGAAAAAAACAGCAGCAGTTTCTGCCTTGTTCATTTTTGTGAATTCTCTTGCCGGTTTAGCGGGTCTTTTTGCAAAAGGATTTGAATATAAAAACGAAATGGGAATAATGATACTTATTGCTTTTGCAGGAGGAGTGGCAGGTTCTTATTTTGGAGCTAAGAAATTTGAAAGTAGTTTGCTAAATAAATTATTAGCTGTTGTATTGATCATTGCTGTTGTTAAATTAATAATTACTTAGAGCCTGTTTAAATTTTAATAAAAGAATCTATTTACTATATTTTTAACCATTCTGTCATTTCGACCAGAGGGAGAAATCTTAATAAAATTAGATAAAAATGAGATTTCTCCCTCTGGTCGAAATTGACATATAATACATTTTGAGTAAAATTTAAACAGGCTCTTAGTTTTTTTCTAAAAATACCGTTTTTGTGGTTTCCTTCCTTCCATACTTTTCATAATCATAAGTGATGCATAGACGTTCGGCTTATCAATAGAATTCTTTTCATCTGACAAATTTATTATAAACAGAATCACAATTTCAGCAGAGAATTAATTATTGATTAAAATCAATCCCATTTTTGATTCCTGTCATCGAGATACATTCAACATCCCCTTTACTTTGTAGGCGAAATGATTTCGAATAAATTTATAAGCGAATTCATTTTTAAAAGCACTCTTTTCAAAATAAAAGACCATGATAAAAAAAATAATTTGCCCAACCGATTTTTCTAAAGCATCAATAAACGCTGCCGAATATGCCGCGAAACTTGCTAAAATTTTTGATGCAGAACTTTTGTTTGTTAATGTTCAACGTATTCCACAAGTTGTTGCAGCTGTTAGTATAGGCGGTGGAGTAGGTGCGAATAAAAGGGACAATGTTGTTATGATAGCGAAAAAATTAGAACAGATGAGCATAGAAGCAAATAAGATGTTCAAAATATCAACCGATTATGAAGTGGATATTACAACAGCTTCCTTGGTAAAGATCATTTCTGATATTGGCGCAGATAAAACATTGGTAGTAATGGGAACAAATGGAGCAGAAGATATTGAGCAATATTTGTTTGGCACTAATACCTATCAGGTAATTGAAAAAGCTAATTCTCCGGTTTTGGTGGTACATGAAAATGTGCCTTATGGAAGTATAAAAAAAATTGTATTTGCATGGGATTACAGCTCAAAGAGTAAATTTTCATTTTCATTACTAAGTGATTTTAGGAAGGCCTTTGATCCCAAGTTTGTTTTTCTTCATGTGAGTAAGCATCATACAGAGATAAGTAAAGATGTTTTCAGGGCGCTTCGCAGCGAAATAACAGCGGTGTTAGGAGATGGAAAAAATGTTGAATTTGAACAGCTTTTCTCCGATGATATCCCTGAAAGTATCAATGCCTATATGCTGGAATCAAAAGCAGATATGCTTTCAATTACTTATTACAACAGGGGATTTATTAATAATATTTTTCATGGAACGGTTACAAAAGAACTTACTCAAACAGAAGTATATCCTGTTTTGGTTTTACATGCCTGAATTTTTTAAGAGAAAAATACCATTGAAATAGTAAATATTCACCAATTAAATTCCTGGGAAAATGAAAAGAATTAGAAAAATAATTACATTGATCGTTACTTTCCTTTCGGGAGCGTTTTATACACAAGCTCAGGAAACCACAGAGCCAATTCATAGATATATTGGGGTGGGGATCAGAGCATCGGTTTTTCAGATAAGTGAATTACCTATCAGAACAGTTCCGCCCAATAGAATCCTTTTGAACATCGACCCCATCAAATATCTTCGTGTGGAAGGACATTTTGGAATGTATAAAAATGATTATCAGGAAAATTTTAATACGTTTTCAAATGGAAATGTTTTACTTACTCTAAAGGAAAATTCAACACTTTTTGGTGGAGGTGTATTTGGAGTTTATCCCAAAGACAATATAAAATTTATTGCCGGACTTCGCTATTCACAAAACAGATATAATCAGGATAATATAGATTTCTCAAATGGGATTCCGTTTGTTGTTACTGATAAAGGAGAAGTTAACATTCTAACCTACGTCCTGGGTGCAGAATATGCATTCAATAAGTGGTTTTCCATAGGTGCTGAGTTCGGATTTGTAACCATGAAAGATAATTTTCATCCGGCAGATCCTTCAAATCCTTCAACAACATCTAATACATCGATTTCAGAATCAAGTTTAGTATTTCGGTTTTATCCATATTGAAAAATCCCTGCAGCAGTGTTTTTTTACGATCATCAGTCAGGTTTTTAATAATAAAGGAAATTATGTTTTCTTAACAGGCTCTACCTCAGGATTTTTACGAGGTGTTATCTCAGGTGACGGTTGTTCCGGTTTGTTTATATCCGGTTTAGGTGAAATTTCAGGATTAATAGGTGGATTTGCCGGTGTAGTTGGCAAGGGGATTACTTCAGGTTTCTGATGATTATTTTCCATTTTTTATGTTTTGTTTTGAAACCATTATGCTAAAACAGGTTCTTCTTTTACTATCCGTTTACCTAAGATGTTTTCGATATCATTTTTATAAATTACTTCTTTTTGCAATAATAGTTTTGCAAGCGCATCTAATTTATCGCGGTTACTTTCCAAAATAACCTTGACAGATTCGTGGGCCTGATCTATCAGTTTTCTTACTTCCTCATCGATCAGTTTTGCAGTAGCCTCACTATATGGTTTCTGGAATGAGTTTTCATACATTCCTGTAGAATCATAAAAACTGATGTTCCCGATCTTTTCACTCAGACCGAGTTGAGAAACCATCATATAAGCCTGTTTGGTGGCTTTTTCAAGATCATCAAGTGCTCCGGAGGATATTTCCTTGAAAACAATTTCTTCTGCTGTTCTTCCACCTAATGCAGCGCAAAGCCGGTCATAAAATTGTGAGCGGGTGATAATCTGCCGTTCTTCTGGCAAGTACCATGATCCGCCAAGCGATTTACCCCGCGGAATGATAGTTACTTTTTGTAAAGGATCAACATTTTTCAGCATCCAGCTGATCACAGCATGTCCCGCTTCATGATAAGCGATAATGTTTTTTTCGGCAGGTGAAATTATTTTACTTTTCTTTTCAATACCTGACACAATGCGGTCAATAGCATCAAAAAAATCCTGCGTTTCAATTGCTTTTTTCTTTTTTCTTGCGGCAATAAGTGCCGCTTCATTACAAACATTGGCAATATCAGCTCCTGAAAACCCTGGCGTTTGTGAAGCCAGGTAATCAGTGTCAACTGATTTATCCAGTACCAGTGGATTCAGGTGCACCTTAAAAATAGCCAGACGTTCCTGTTTATTTGGCAGATCAAGATGAATATGGCGGTCGAAGCGACCAGGACGCAATAGCGCAGGATCCAGAATATCGGCTCGGTTAGTAGCTGCCAGCACAATTATTCCTGTGTTAGGGTCAAAGCCGTCCATTTCAGCCAGCAATTGGTTTAACGTACTTTCCCGTTCATCATTTGCCTGAATAGATAATACTTTTCCACGCACCCTTCCAATGGTGTCAATTTCATCAATAAAAATAATACTGGGAGCTTTTTCTTTTGCCTTGTTAAACAGATCACGAACCCGTGAAGCACCAACACCAACAAACATTTCAATAAATTCAGATCCCGACAAGGAAAAGAATGGAACTCCGGCTTCACCGGCTACAGCCTTTGCCATAAGTGTTTTACCTGTGCCTGGAGCGCCAACAAGCAATATTCCTTTTGGAATTTTTGCTCCCAGCCTGGTAAAGTTTTCCGGTTGTTTTAAAAACTCGACAATTTCCATTACCTCCATTTTTGCTTCTTCATAACCTGCTACATCCTTGAATGTTATCAAACTATTTTTCCCTTTTTCATAAATTTCAGGACTGGATTTACCAAAATCAAAAATGGATCTTCCCATGCCTCCGGGAGCAGAAGCAATTCTGTTCAATATAAAGAACCAGAAAAATGCGACTAATGCAAGAGGGATGATCCAACCAAGTATAGATTGCACCCAACTTTTTTCTTCATTGATATATTGAATGGTTATTTTTTCTTGTTCGGGAAATTTTGCCTGAGCTTCTTCCAGATGCCTTTCAAATACATCTATTGAACCAATCGGGAAAGAATAATGCGGACCGCGGTTAATGCCTCCCATCATGTTTTTCGCAACAGTTTTATATTTTTCATTTTTAAGGCTTTCTTCTTTAATATATATTTCTACCCTTTCCTTATTCACAATAGTTACTTTTTCTATATCATGATTTTGCAGCATTTCATTATTAACTTGTTGCCAGGTGGTTTCCTTTGCACCCGAAGATTTTCCGGGAATCATGTAGATCGCAAAAATTCCTAAAAGGATAACAAGATAAATCCAAAAAGAGAACGGTTTAGAGTTCATCTTTTTAGTTGGGTCACTGCCTTTTTGAGGTTTAATTTCTTCAGGTGTCATTTGATAGGGATACTGTTATCAATGAAATTGTCTCCAATTGTCTTTATTTGTGAACACTTTCGTTATTTTTTATTTTAGTTTTTTTATTTATCGGCTTTACCGGATATTTCTTCATAATAGCTTCAACAGCGGGATGGATATTTTCATCATAATAAGCGGGATCATAAATATCTCCTCTTGCAGTACCTGACCAAACCATTTTGTTTTGCTTTCGGTCAAGGACATTTAGGGTAATAGACCCTTCGATGTATTCATATTTTTGAGTAAACTCATCGTTAGGATAACAATATGCAGACGGATATCTGTAATAGTAATTAATGTCGTATGGGAAATAATAAATACTTCCATAATAATAATTACAATAATAATTTGACCATGGATAAGGGGATAAAATATATTCTACTTGCTTTTTTTTAGTCCCGATTATAACTCTTAATAAAACATCCGGGGCTTCCAGGTTTACAGAATATCCTCTTTCAGCAAAGCTTTGTCCAAAATAGTTCCTTATATTATTACGGATCACTTCGTTATTATAAGGAAGGTTAGTCGTATCCGTTTGATCCGGCAGCCAGGCAAAGGTCTTGTATTTTGAAAAATCGGTGCTGGCATCTGCACTTGTTGAAATATCAGTATAAATTTCGCACCGGATAAATGCCAGAAGAATAATGGTTATTAAAAAAATCGCATAACGATCAGGTGTTTTACTTTTTTTTATTAAGTAATTTCCAATATCCAGTACAAGAGAATGAGACTTCGATTTCATGTTTTTTTTTCTGTAAAAATCAAAAAAAAACGATTTTTGTGAAATGGAATTAATCACTAAAGGCAGTGATATTTGTTACTTGCATTGTGTTTGAAAAGTAGTTTACTCTTCATTTAATCAAAAGAATTCCTAGCGGCTCTGCTTCTGTATTATTCATAAAGGGATCAGCGTATTGATTTCTTCGAAATTCTTTTGTTGGCTTTCATGAAGGTAATCCTTCATTTTAGAAAGGCTGATCCATTTCCAACCATCAACTTCAGGGAATTCATCATTTACAAGCATCTTACAATTAAATGAAAAATTATCCAGATCAGAATCGGTGAAGATTAAATACGATTCAAGTATTTTATTTTGCCTTTTATATTTTATAGCCGGAAGTGAAAGTGTTTGAAGAATATGAAGATTTCTGATGTCGATGCCGGTTTCTTCTTTTAATTCCCGGCATGCGGCAATGTACGAATCTTCTCCTTCATCTTTTAATCCTTTGGGAATTGACCATTTATTCCATGGAGAATTGGTTGCGTGACACACAAGAATCTTTTTATTTTTTGTGTTATATAAGTAGATACCGCAAGTTATATTGGCTGCACTTTTTGACATTTTTTTACTGTTAACCTTAATTTAAGGATAATAAATAGGTTTTTGGTACTGTTTTTTTTTGAAAATCTGCAGAAAAATAAATTATTTCTGTGAAAAAATTGTTGTTGAGAGTTGCGCTTCTTCTGAAACTTTTCCTGTCAACGAATTCAGGAAGGCAACAATATTATTTACTTCAACATTTGTCAGGTTTTTGTTTAACTCGGTTTTACCCATAATTGCAACAGCTTTATTCAAATTCATTACGCTTCCATCGTGAAAATAGGGAAAGGTTTTCGTCACATTCCGTAAGGAAGAAACTTTGAAAACATCTTTATCAATTTCTAATTTTGTATGACTCTTTTTTCCTTCATCATTTGTTTTACTTTTTATATACAAACGATAATTATCATATACTCCGAATTTTTGACAGGTGTAGCCACCAATAGCAACCCCGTAATGACATTGAATACAACCTGTTTCAATAAATGTTTTTAAGCCTTCTTTTTGTTCTGAATTCAGTGCTTTCGGATCCCCCATTAAATAGTTGTCGAATGGTGAAGGAGTGATAAGGGTGCGTTCAAATGCTGCAATTGAATTCTGAATATTAGGAAAAGAAATTGGCTCTTTATCAGAAGGGAAAACAGATTTAAATAATTTTTCATATTCCTTAATTTTCCTTAGTCTGTTTAAAAGAAATTTTTTGGAAGGAATAGCCATTTCAATTGGATTTAATATTGCTCCGCCAACGTGATCTTCAAAACTCGTTACTCTTCCGTCCCAATACAGGAATTTTTGTAAGGAAGCATTAAGAATGGTTGGTGAATTTCTTATTCCGAATTTTTCAACATCGAATTTTGAAGTTGGATAGTTATCAACTCCATAGGTAGTAAGGTTATGACAAGAATTGCAGCTATTGTTTTTGTTTTTACTAAGTTGTGTATCGTAGAAAAGAAGCTTTCCAAGTTTTACTTTTTCCTGAGTAATAAGATTTCCTTTGTTTTCTACAAGTTTTCGAAGAGGCTGGAAAATGCTTTGTGCCAATTGCAGTAATTCTATTTCTGATTGTTTAAATGCATTAGCATGCTTTGTTCTCTCAAAATTCCGGGTATGTTGTTCATTCCAAATAATTCCAAGTAACATAAATCCTAAGCCTGCAAAAAGAATATTTTTTTTCATGATTCTATTTTAAATGCTAAAATTAGTTTAACAAATTTTTAGAGAAAGTGATAATTGTCAAGGGTCGCGGTGATTGAATTCAAAAGAAGAGCAAAATGAAAAAAATTATATGCCATAATTTATAAAGGCGACAAACCAATTTTAATTGAGAAGTCCTTTCGGGTTATGGTAATAGTTTTCATTATTAACAATACTCGCAGCATCAAAAAACGAAATAGAAAAATTGAAGAAAAAAACATATCAGTTCACCCGACTGAAAAACACAGTAAAAAATTAACCGAGAAAAAAATTGCAGATATGAAAAAAAGTTTTAATTTAGCTAGAGATTCATCGAACAAAATAGTGGTTATAAGCTAAAAAATGTCAGATTTATCGAAAATTATTGAAAATTCTGTGAATAGAGAGGGGGAATTAAATGAACCCGTTTCCATTCAAAAGAATGAAGAAAATAGCCAGAAATCCATTGATATATCTGATTTTTCTTTTTCAGATCTTGTCGATATTTCTGATCTTCAGCCATTGGTAAATCACTATTCTGAACTTGCAGGTTGTGTTATCGGGATTCTCGATGTTGATAATACATTATTGGCTTCTGCAGGCTGGCAAAAAATATGCAGTTATTTTCATCGCCTTCATCCTGAAGAAAGGATTCGTTGCACCGAATGTGATAATTTTATCAAGCAAAACCTGAATACAGAGAATCCTACAGCCTACAGATGTAAAAATGGTTTATGGGATGTCATACACCCGATTTATATCGGAGGAAAACATTTAGCGAATATTTTCTTCGGACAGTTTTTTTTCGATGATGAAGCAATAGATATTTCGCATTTTGAAAGTCAGGCAGCTGAATATGGTTTCGATAAAACTGAATATATCAAAGCCGTTCAGGAGGTACCTGTTTTTTCAAGCAAAAAAGTAGATACCTTAAAACATTTTAATGCAGCATTGGCTCATATTATAACGAAAAAGGGCTATACTAATTTATTGCTTAAAAAGGAGAAAATTGAGGAACTAAAAATTGTAAATAAACAATTAATTGAAAGCGAATTAAAATTCAGAAAATTATTTGAACAGGCTGGAGTTGGTGTTGCTCAGGTTGGAGCATCAACAGGCGGGTTCTTGAAAATAAATAAAAAATTTGCTGATATGCTTGGTTACACCATTGACGAAATGTTGCAATTGACCTTTCAGGAACTTACCCATCCCGATGACCTCAAAGAAAATTTACATCATCAGGAACTGCTTCTTCAAAAAAAAATCACTGAATATTCTACAGAAAAAAGATACTTCCGAAAAGATGGAACAATAATCTGGGTGATGATCACTGTATCGCCCATGTGGGAATTGGAGGATGGAAAAGAATATCACATCCTGATTGTTCAAGATATCACTGAACGTAAAAAAATTGAACAAACATTAACAGAAAATGAAGCAAAGTTTAAAGAATTAAATTCAACCAAGGATAAATTCTTTTCAATCATTGCCCATGATTTGAAAAATCCATTTACCGTTCTGAAAGGCGCTTCCGAATTACTTTCAATTTATTTAGAAAAAAATGATCTCCCTAAAAGTAAAGCAAAAGCAGAAATGATATCGAATGCTTCCATACATGGTTATGCTTTATTGGAAAACCTTCTGGTATGGGCAAAATCACAAACAGGAGGCATCCTGTTTGAACCACAAAAAATAAATTTAAAAAACAGGGTAGGAGAAAGTATCAAAGAAGTAGAAGATAATGCAAGGGTGAAAAATATAATAATAATAAATGAAATACCCGGCAATCTGATCTTGGAAGTGGATGAGAACTTATTATCTGTTGTTTTCCGTAACCTGATAACCAATGCTATAAAATTCACACATCATGGCGGAAAGATAAAAATAACAGCTACAACAGAAAAGCACCTTGTTGAAATAGCTGTTATCGATACAGGAATAGGTATTCCCAAAGAACATCAATATAAACTTTTCAGGTTAGATACGAACTTTTCAAGAACCGGAACCGCTAATGAAAAAAGTACAAGTTTAGGGTTATTGTTATGTAAAGAATTTATAGAAAAACATAAAGGGGAAATATGGGTTGAAAGTGAGGAAAATAAAGGAAGTGAATTCAGATTTACCTTGCCCTATATTCAAAATGGTTCTGTTTCATAAAAGTATATTCTGATTTTCCGATTGGTTTTATACATAAAATCCTAAAACAGATTATCCCCTCTTTATTGCTAATTTTTGTCCTCAAAAAAATCCAAAAGTTTGTTCACGTTTTTTTATTTTCCTATTAAGATCAGAAACAGTTTTCAACATAATAGCTTGTTTATTAATTGATTACATTCAATCGGAATTAATAGTAAATTAGATTTATGAAGAAGCATTTCATTCCTGTCATTTTTAGTTTATTATTTTTTATTTTCCATTTATTTAGCTTTTCGCAGAATACTCAACTCGATTCACTTTTAACTGCACTTAAAACAGTTAAAGAAGATACTTCTAAAGTAAATATCCTCAATGATATTTTTTTAGAATATGAATATACGGATTATAAAAAGGCCAAAGAATATTTGAACAAAGCGCTTGAACTTTCTCAAAGGATAGATTATAAGAAAGGGCTTGGCACAACGTATATGTACTTGGGCTTTTATGCTGAAGACAATGGGGATTATCCGGATGCCTTAAAAAATTACGTTGCTTCTTTGAAAATAAGAGAAGAAATTGGTGACAAAGCAAACATTCCTTCTTCCTATAGTAATATCGGTAGCATAAAAATTGCCCAAGGCAATTACTCAGAAGCATTGGAAAATTTCAATGCTGCTTTGAGATCAAATATGGCGATTGATGACAAAATTGGGATGGGGCAGTCGTATAATAATATCGGGGCCGTGTATAACTCTCAAGGGAATTACTCAGAAGCATTAAAAAATTATTTTGCTTCTTTAAGAATAAAAGAAGAATTAAATGATAAGAAAGGCCAGGCTGCATCTTACAATAACATCGGGGCTATTTATAATCTCCAAAAGAATTATGCTGCCGCATTAAAAAATTATTTTATTTCTTTAAAAATAAGGGAAGAAATTGGCGACAAAAAAGGCATTGCAGCTTCTTATAATAATATCGGAACTGTTTATGATGTTCAGGGTAATTATTCCCAAGCATTAATAAATCACCTGGCTTCTTTAAAAATAAAAAAGGAAATAGGCGCCAAAGCAGGTATGGCATTTTCTTATAATAATATTGGGAATGTTTATGCTGCTCAGGGTAATTACCCCGAGGCACTAAAAAATCAGTTTGCTTCCTTAAAAATTCAAGAAGCAATAGGTGACCAATCCGGTATTGCAGCATCTTTTTGTAATATTGGAATTATTTTAACAAAGCAAAAGAAATATAATGATTCTGAGAATTATTTTATTAAAGCATTGGAGTTAGCAAAAAAAATCGGGTATAAAGAATTACTAAGAGATACTTATATCAGTTTGACAAACTTAGATAGCATCAGAGGCAATTTTAAAGTCGCCTATGAAAATCACAAATTATATGTTCTTTACCGGGATAGTCTGGATAATGAAGAAACCAGAAAAAAAACAATTCAAAGTCAGATGACCTATGATTTTGAAAAAAAAGAGTTAGCAACACAAGCAGAACAAGATAAAAAAGATGCAGTAGCAAAGGCAGATAAAAAAAGACATCAGCTATTTCTTTTCTTCTTAGCAGCGTTGGCTTTGGCTATAGGGGTTATTGCTGTTGTAATATTCAGAGGATTACAACAAAGTAAAAAAGCAAAAAAAGTAATTGAATTGCAGCGGGATGAAATATCAGAACAAAAAGAAACAGTGGAACATCAAAAAGTTTTAGTAGAAGAGAAACAAAAAGAAATAGTGGATAGTATTACTTATGCAAAAAGAATACAATACACACTGCTTGCTAATAAGCAATTGCTGGACGATAACTTAAGTAGGAATGTCAATCTGAGTTCATACAAAGGAGGAGTATCGAGAAATGAATATTCCGAGGTAGTTCTCCATACATCCGCCAAAGGGGCGGACACTCGAACCGACAGTAATTATTTTGTTTTATTTAAACCAAAAGATATTGTAAGCGGAGATTTTTACTGGGCTTCAGAAAAAAGCCGGCAGTCAACAATAAACAAAAATGAAAAAATAAAAAGGTTTTACATTGCAGCCTGTGATTCAACCGGACATGGTGTGCCGGGAGCATTTATGAGTTTACTCAATATCTCATTTTTAAATGAGGCTGTGAACGAAAAAAACATTGTTGAGCCACATGAGATATTAGATCATGTCCGCAAACGATTAATTGAAAATAT